>CDZU01030879.1_pt1 | contig 285877 bp, 223 predicted proteins | sample 557441 | NCBI WGS metagenome assembly CDZU01 (sample SAMEA3182114, study PRJEB8094) | gut metagenome | biome: human; feature: gut; material: Stool; isolation source: human stools | place: Canada | collected 2013-06-10
GATGTAGAGAGCTCTATTTCATAAATCTCACGCATCTCTTCCTCTATGTCAGAAACGCTCATTCCTTTGGCATATAGGGAGATAACGAGCTTTTCTATAGAAAGTCCACGGCTTTCATGTTTGGGCACTGCTATCGGCTCAAACTGGCCGTTACGGTCACGTGGAATAGAAATGACAGACTCTCCATGTTCGGTCTGGATCTTCTTCGGATAGCTGCCGTTGCGTGAATTCCCACTGTTATTACCGGTCACAGAGTTCTTTTCATACCCCAAATGGGCATCCATTTCGCCTTCAAGCATTTTTTCCAATACTTGGGCATGCAACTGCTTCAGGAACTTGCTTACATCGGCTTCTGTTTTAAACCGGCTAAGGAACTCCTTGCTTAATACCTCATCGGGCACTACTTGATTCTTTTCTTTCATAATCTTCTTCATTTTGCAAATCTATAAAATAAAAATACGAGACTCAAACTTAAATCCCGTATTTCCCATTTACACAAAATATTTTATAGTGCCTTCTCTCCTTCCACTTTTTTATAACTTCATATTCGCACTTTATTTCCCGTCTATCTCCTTCAGCAGTTCATCCACAGCCACTTTCAACTGGGTATCTTCGCCCTGAACAACTGTCTCCGGTGCATTGGCTACCTTGATATCCGGTTCCAACTGTGTATTCTCCAGATAACTTCCGTCCGGCAATTGATAACCGATGATAGGGATACCGAATACCAGTGAAGGGTCTTGAAGCGTTTCCCACGATACACTCGTCATGGTGCCCGGTACAGGCATACCCACCAGTTTGCCCAGTTTTTGATGACTGTAAACCCACGGAGTACCGTGTGCATTACTATAATTGGCTTCGCATTGCAGCATGATGGACGGTTTGTTCCAACGACGACTCGGCATATCACATGCTTCACGTCCACGTACCACCTGAGTGAAATACTTCTTACCGCTGAATAGTATCTCTATATCCTCGTGCAAGCGGCCTCCGCCATTGAAGCGAGTGTCGATGACAATTCCTTCGCGATCATTGTATTTACCCAAGATGTCCGAGTAAACAGAACGGAAACTGTCATCACCCATCGACTGGATATGTACATAACCTAAACGTCCGCCGGACCATTTATCCACATCGGCGGCACGCTGTTTCACCCAGCGTGTGTAGAGCAGTTCGTTGAATGCACCGTTGCTGATAGGCATCACTACTTCTTCCCAGCGTTCTTTGGTCTGAGGATTATAGAGAGATACCAGCGTCTTCTTCCGGCTTAAATTATTGAAGAGTGCCGCATAGTCTGCTTCGGCAGTAATTTCTTTTCCGTTTATTTTCTCTACAATATCTCCGGCTTTTACTTTGGAGCGGGCATGGTCGAACGGTCCTTTTTCCACCACTTCGGAAATGAGCAACCCCTTGCCGTCATAGCTCCAGTCGTACAGCAGTCCCAGGTTGGCTGTGGCATCTCCCTTTAGATTGGAATAATAACGTCCTCCGGTGTGTGACACATTGAGTTCGCCCAACCATTCGCTCAGCATCTCGGCAAAATCATAGTTATTGCTGATATGCGGCAGGAATTTGCGATAAGCGGCACTCATGGCATCCCAGTCTATTCCATGCATATTGAGATTGTAGAAACGCTTCTGATGCTGTTTATAGACATGATTGAACATATATTCGCGTTCGGCTGCCAAGTCCATCGTCATATCTGCCTTATAGCTTATGGGCTTTAATGTTTCGGAAGCGGCATTCATCTTCTGCATGGTGCTTCCGCCCAAAACAAAGATTTCTTTTCCTTCCTTATCCATTTCCATGTTTGTCCAGCCGGTATTCATCTTGTGGAGCAACTTGGTATCCTTTTTTCTGAGGTCCAGTTTCCAAAGGTCGAATCCGCCTTCAAAAGCAGAAAGATAATAAAGCTTCTCACCGTCTTTGGAGATGATGGCGCTGCTTAAGTTCGAGGAGTTGGGAGTGAGGCGCACAATGCGGTCTTCCATATTCTTCAGTTCGACCACAATATCCTTTACTTTCTCTTCTTTGGTATCTTCCTTTTTATCCTTATCTTTTTGCTTATCTTTCTTCGATTCGTCTTCTTTGGTCTTATCCTGTTCCTTTTCCAGTTCTTTCTGCAACTCGTAGTCTTCTTTGCTCAAGCGGAACTTGTCGTATGCATCCTGATTGAGGAATACCAGCATGACATCGTTCAATGACCCCCATGAAGCGTGATTGCGCATGCCATAGCGTTCGGTGATGAACAGGATCGCATTGCCGTCGAGCACCCAACGGGGCGAACCGCTGGTGTAACCGCTGTTAGTGATATTAATGATATCTCCTCCCTGTGCATTGACTAAGCCGATATCCGAATATGGGTCATGCTTGTTTCCGATAAACTCCAATGTAAACCATTTGCCATCGGGCGACCAGGCATAATCAAAGCCTCCTCCGGTGCTATACCATGTGGAACCGTCTGTCACCTGGCGTACTTTTTTTGTATCGAGATTCATCACCATCAAGCGGTTACGGTCTTCGATAAAGGCAAGTTCCTTGCCGTCCGGTGAAAACCGGGGATAGGCGCGCTCCACCTTGGCGGACGGCAGCAATACTTCCTCTTCGATAAGAGTGGCATTCGGGAAGTTGGCTTCTTCCTTGCGTGCTATTTTAGCCAGATACAATTCCCAATTACCGTTTCTCTCGCTGGCGTATGCCAGTGTGCGGTTATCGGGTGCAAAGGTTACCCCTGCTTCGCGTGCCGGGGTGTGGGTAATCTGTTTGGTAGTAGTGTAATCAGCCGAAGTGACAAAGACTTCTCCGCGTACGATGAATGCAACCTGTTTTCCATCGGGTGACACCGTGGCCGAAGTAGCGCCCTTGGTAAAACTTAAGTCGGCTACTTTGTCCTGATCGTCACGTATCAGGTTTATTTTTACTTTTTGCGGGGCGGCATTTCCTTGTTGGGTATAGATTTCGCCATCATAAGTATAGCACAAAGTTCCGTTGCTGCCCATAGAAAGGAAACGAACCGGATGGGTCTTGAAACTTGTCACGGGATTGACGGATTGTGGGGCATTGAGCGGGAACGAATATACATTGAAACTTCCCCCGTCACGTTCGCTCAGGAAATAGACAGTCTGATTGTCCGGTGAGAGAACCGGATTCCGGTCTTCACCTGCATGCCGGGTAAGGTTGGTATGTTTCTTGCTTTGCGTGTCATACATCCACACATCTCTGGTGATGGAAGAGGTATGATGTTTGCGCCATTCATCTTCAAAACCTTTTCTGTCTTGATAAAGCAAGGTTTTTCCGGTTTTATCAAAACATACAGCCTCGGCAGGAGTTCCCAACACCTGTTCGGTTCGTCCTCCCTTGGTCGACACTTTATATAGCTCGGTCATGGCCGATGTGGGAAACAAGGCACTGTTGGCAGGGTCTTGAATAGCAGCGGAGAAAAGTATGTATTTCCCGTCCGGGGTAAAAGCGGAAGGCAATTCCGTTGCCGAATGAGTGGTGAGCCGTTTTGCCGGTCCGCCGTCGGCAGGCATTACAAATACATCGAAATTTCCGTTCCGGTCACTGGCGAAAGCTATCTCTTTTCCATCGGGCGACCATATAGGTGTACATTCGTAAGAACTCTGTGTGGTGAGTTGGGTGGCAGTGCCTCCTTTGGCGGGCACCTTATAAATATCCCCTTTATAACAAAAAACGATTTCCTTCCCATCCGGGGAAATCTGCACGTCACGCATCCAGAGTAGAGTTCCTGCGTAACTGTTCGCTGTTGCTATGCAGCCCAGCGCAATGCAAGCTAGAAGTTTTTTCATCGTATCGAAATCTTTTAATTAGGTTTACAAAGATAAGCATTTGCATATTGTAGCAAAAAAAAGTGCGAAAATATTTGGACTATATAGATAGAAAAACGTATCTTTGCACCGCTTTCCAAGGAAAGCACATAATGATTGGACTATGGTGTAATGGTAGCACAACAGGTTTTGGTTCTGTTTGTCCAGGTTCGAATCCTGGTAGTCCAACAAACTACTTATTAAAGATAAAAGCCCATCAAATTGCATGTTTGACGGGCTTTTGTTATTCCGGCCCTTATCACCCATACTTAGCGAGTCCGATATGACGGAGCCTGACACAATGACATATATACGTGCAGGTTCATGCGTACGTACGTGTAGTTCGATACGTATATACGTGTGGCCTGATGCCACCGTATGTGTAGCCCGATGCGTACGTACACACTTTACAAACAGGGGGATGTGTCAAAACGTGGACAATGCTGTCTTTTGGTTCGTAGGGGCGAGGTTTAGTTTTTACACACTCCCATGCTGCAAAAAAGACCTTGATGTTTTCCAAAAAGATGGTGATGTTTCTTAAAAACATCACCATCTTTTTTAAAAAGCTCGGTATGTTTTTTATGTAAGGGAAGATGGAACCACCCTCACCAAGTCGGTCATTTCTCCTTTTCCGTTCATCCTTACATTTTAGCCAAAACATGCGGAAAATCAGTCGGTTAAGACTGACAGGACATCCCCTCATCCTCCTTTCAGCCGTGCTTCCGAGTCCTTTCACAAGCTGCCTTCAGTAATTCCCTTGTGTACTTTCTACACCTCTTTTTAGACTACCGTAAATGAAAGCGTTATCGAAAAAGTTCAAAAGCCGGAAGAAGTTTTATGAATGAAAGGAGGCTGAAAGGGGGATGACACGATATTCCTTCACAACCGGAACCCCCATCAGCAGGGCGTTTCAGCGGTAGATGAAAGGAGGTAGGAAGAAACGGATTTTCGCCATTATGTGTTTCAAGAACTTTTTTGAAGAGGCTGAGATCTTTCTGAAAGTTTAATGCCCTAGCGCCGGAAAGATATGGTAAGCTATACTTTCGTCTGAAAGCAAGATAGAGGCACTACATTTCATATCTTTAAGGATGGGATAAGAAGCATGCTTATTGTTTATTATTATTTCGGCTTTGAAGAAATTATTTCCTTCCATTACGGTTATTGTATTCGCGCAGTTCACTATTTTCCCATGTGGATAACCATACAGGCCTGCTTCATATCCTTCGAATTCCATCTCTACAGGCATTTCTTTCTTCACTTTTGTAATGTATCGGTAGGGAATAAGCACTTCGGCATGAATGCAGCCGGTTACATCAGTTCCTGTTACGGTGGCTGTGGCCTTGATATTTTCAGGATAAGGAATAAAGAATGCCGCCAATATTAATATCAGTAGAATGACGGTGATATCGCCTATTCCGGTGCGTATGATTTCGGGTGGTACTTTGCCGATGATGTTCCTTACCTTTTCACTTCTTAGTTCTATATTATTGAAATCTGCCATAATTTTCTCCTTTTTCTAATTACCCAGTTCTAATTGGTTTTTTACAAGATTGTAATAGGCCCCCTTTTTCTCTATCAGTGAAGCATGATTACCGGTCTCCACTATACGTCCTTTATCCAACACGATAATTTGGTGGGCATTTTTTACGGTGCTGAGCCGGTGGGCTACCACCACGACTGTTCTTCCCTTATAGAACTGATCCAGATTCTCGACTATGGTGCGTTCGTTCTTGGCATCCAAGGCATTGGTGGCTTCGTCCAGAAAGATATATAACGGATCTTTATAGACCGCACGGGCTATCAGTATACGTTGTTTCTGTCCCTGGCTCAATCCGATTCCGTCTCTGCCTATCATGGTGCTGAACCGCATGGGCAGACTCATGATGAATTCTTTTATATTGGCTATCTCTACGGCGCGCAGCAGTCTTTCTCCATCTATGTCTCCGTCGTCTACGGCGATGTTTCGGGCAATGGATTCGGAGAATATCACTCCGTCTTGCATTACTACCCCGCACTGTCTGCGCCACCATTTCAGGTTGAAGCTGTTCAGGTTGGCTTCTCCTATTTTTATTTCTCCGTTCATTACAGGATAATACCCCAGCAACAGTTTCAGCAAGGTGGTTTTTCCACTGCCCGAAGCACCCACTATGGCAGTCACTTTCGTTTCGGGGATGGTGAGGCTTACATCTTCTATGGTCATTTTCGGGCTGTGGGGGTCATATTTGAAGCCGACATGCTCAAAAGAAAGGTCATTGGAGATACCGGGTATTTCGTTCAATAGCCTGTGCTCATTCTCTTCATTCTTCATTTTATGAATTTCATTGATGCGTTCCAGACTGATTTTCACATCTTGCAATGAATAAAGGAAGCTCATCAATTGTTCCACCGGACTGTTCAGTTGTCCGATGATGTATTGCACTGCCAGCATCATACCCAGTGTCATTTGTCCGTGGATGACGGCGGTGGCGGCAACCACGGTTATCACTATATTTTTCACTTCGTTGATGAATATGCTTCCGGCCTCCTGTGTTTGTTGCAGCTTCAAACTTTTCATTTGCACGCCGAACAGATCCGCCTGTACATCTTCCCATTCCCATCGCCGGCGTTGCTCGCAGTCTTGCAGCTTAATCTCCTGCATGGCAGTGATGAATTGGTAGGTCTTGTTGCTGTTTTCTGCCTGTTTTTCGAATAATTCATAATCCAGAATTTTTCTTTTTCCCAGAAACAAGGCAATCCATAAAGCATAAAGAACGCTTGCCAGCAGAAAGATGCAGAAAATGGTCAGATTATAACTGAATAATACACAGCCGAACACCACGAAACTGAGCAGTGAGAACGTGACGTTCAGCATTTGGGTGGTGAGGAACTTCTCTATCCTGTTATGGTCGTTCATGCGTTGCATCAGGTCACCCATCAGTTTGGTGTCGAAGAACGACATAGGGAGTTTAAGCAATTTGATGAAAAAGTCGGAAACCAACGAAATATTGATTCGCATACTGATATGCAGCAAAATCCATCGGCGGATAAAGTCGACCGAAGCGCGACTGATGGTCAGCACCAGTTGCCCCAACAGGATGAGGTAGATAAAGTTCAGATTTTGATGGACGATGCCCACATCTACAATCGCTTGCGTGAGGAATGGAAAGATAAGTTGCAGCAGACAGCCCACTAATGCCCCCAGTATGATTTGTCCGAAGTAGCGTCGGTATTGTCTGAGGTAACCCAGCAGGAAACGGAAAGAGCGTTTGTCTTTTGTTGTTTCTTCCTGCTGCTTATAAAAGGCAGGTGTAGGCTGTAAAAACATGGCTATTCCTTTTTCCTCTCCATTAGACCGGGTACTGAGCCAATGTTCTTTAAATTCCCTGTCGTCATAGGTTACAAGTCCTTTGCCGGGATCTGCAATGTAGCATATTTTACCTTTCTTTATCCGGTAGAGTACTACAAAATGATTTTGGTTCCAATGCAGGATACAGGGCAGGGGGGCTTTGTGTAATTGTTCTGTTGTTACCCGTCCGCACGTGGTGTGCAGTCCCAGTCGGGTTGCCGCTTCGCTGATGCCCAGCAGTGACACGCCTTCGTTGGTAGCAAAGCAGTAGCGGGAAAGAGTATCTTGTGAATACTCTTTCCCATGGTATTTGCATATCATTTGCAGGCAGGCAATGCCACACTGCATGGAATCGTGTTGGTGGTAAACGTGGAATTTGCTCATAATGGTACGTTAATTTACTCCATATCTTGAAGTATCCACTTCTTTGGGAGTTCTATCTTTAAATCCGTTGAATTTGTAGGTAAAACTCAATGTGATATTGCGTTGATAGAAATTCTGGTTGAGGTTTTGATACTGTTTGTCAAATCTTACCTTTACTTTGGGATATAAGGATTCAAAAATGTCATTGCATTGTAGGCCGACTATTGCTTTATCTTTTGCAAAAGTATATCTCAAACCGGTGTTGATGCACCAGTTATCTTCCAAATCCCAGATTCCCTGTATGCTGGGAGTTCTGTAGAAAGCCATAAGATTCATGGTTATATTGGGTTTTTTTGATATGAAGATAGTGTTGTAAGCCATTAATGATCCGGTCCATTTGTTTCTGTTGTATGCAAGTTCAAACCATTCGTTGCTTTTATAACGTTCATTGTATACGTTTGCAATCAGGTTTGAGCTGACAATATTCCCGAAACTGATAGGTATGACTGCTGTAAAGTTCAGCAACGACGTATAGTCTATATTGAAAGTTTTATGCAGTAATTGCAGTTTTTCCGGCGATTGATAGCTTTGATCTATGAAAAAATCTTCCACCTTATAGTAGGAGACTTGAAAAGTGTATTTATTCTTCAATACATAGGTCAAATTGGTATTGCCGGTTCGTGCCGGTTTTAGCAGAGGGTTGCCCATAGAGACGCTATATTCATCATTATAGGAAGTGTAATTCTGCCTTTGCCAGTAACTGGGATAGCTCCTGATGGAATTGTATGCCAACTGGAAGATGTGATCGTTTGCCGGGATAAAAGTAACTGTTATATTAGGCAACAAGGCATTTTTTCTGTAACTGTTTATTTTGTATAATTCACCGATGAGTGAACAATCTATCGACAGTTTTCCTTCATAGAAAGATTTTTGGGTACCGGCATAAATATTTCCTGTATGTTCTTCTGTAGCGAAGGCGCTTGTATAGCTGCCTTCATTGTCGTGCTGTTTATCTACATTACTTTGTTTGTTGTTGTTCTTTACATAGTTATAGCTGGCTCCATAGTTTAAAATCCAATTGTTTTTCAAGTTATGGCTCATGTCGGCATACGCTTTCACGCGGTCTATATTCTGTTTTCGCTGATAGGTGAATGCATCTATGGAGTGGTGGTCTTTTATATACTTCATGTTTTGCGTGTTGTCGTCTGTATAGTTAGTGTATTCTACAGAAATGTTCCCCCATTTGTGTTTGTAGTACAGGCTGGCATTGTGCAAGTAGTCTTTTCCTTTGTTTAGGGAGTTTGCATCTGAAAACAGGTTGTTCACGCTATATGCATCTGATTTGTTCCGGGGGGCATATAGTCCGTTGTATGACAGTTCCAGTGATTGGGTATCATCTAAGTTATATGCTATGTTTGTGTATACGTTATGTTTGTTGCTAGTTGATTTGGTGTGATTTTCCGAGTCGATGTCATAGATGTCGTTTCCCAATGTATGTTTTGCTGTAGTTGTGCTTTTACTTATTTGTTTGTTGTCAGCAATTGAATACATTAGGTCTAACGACCATTTGGGGCTAGTCAGAAACAAACTTCCCACACCGCTGAAAGAATTTTCATGCTGGTTGATCCATGTAGCCTGTACCTGTCCATTCATGGTGTATCTGTTTTCTTTTTTCAGTACCACATTGATAACGGCACCTTTAATGTGTAGTTGTGGAGGAGCATTGTAGATAACTTCCACTTTCTCCACTTTTTCGGCCGGCAATGTTTTTAAATATTCAATGAGTTGTTCGGTACTCAGGCTGGAGACTTTGCCGGATATTAATATGGTAGTGCCGTTCGCTCCTGCTAAGTTGAGGCTGTTTCCATCTGTGCTGCTGATACTGGGCAGTTCTTTCAGTAGTTCGTGAGCATTAGCGATTATTTTATTTTGTTTTACTGACTGCAAATCGTAGGTTAATCTATTGTTAATCATTCGAATAACCGGCCGTTCTGCCTTTACGATTACTTCGTCCAGTTTACAGTCTGATTCCTTTAAAATTATATTTCCTATTTGTTCTTTAGATGAGTTCAAGCACATAGCTTCGTATGCCAGATGTTGGAACATCAACCGATAGGGCTTTTCCGTCATCGGAAGAGTGAACCGCCCTTCCTTGTCCGTTATGGTTCCGGCTATAAAGGTTGAGTCCTGCTTTTGCAGAATGATGGCAACACCTTCTATGGCAACACTGTCTTTGTTTATTACCTGTCCGACAATATTACTTGTTTGTGCGTGGCTTTGTGTGATATACACCAGTGCCAGTAAAATGTATAGGTACCTCATTGTTTATTTATAAATTAGATTTGTTTGAATACTCGGGGCATATTGGCAGCGAGGGTCAGGATAATCCCAATTCTTTTCTCCATACGCTTTTATAACTTTTACTAGGCATCGTCTGTGGTTCTTTCTACAAAACTCAAAAATGTGACATTTCGTGCAGGCACTATTTTCCCGAAACTGAGTTTGTCCCATTTCAAATAAGGCTTTAGCTCTCGGCGATTGCCAAATTTCTGCTAATGTCTGTTCTTTTAAGTCTCCTAAAATGAATTGAGGATGCCAATATAGTTGTTCGCAAAGTGTAACTTTTCCGTCGGGCAATACGAATAATCGATTTTCTAGAATTCCGCATGACCCTCCTTTAAAGCATTGGTCGTTGGGCTTTCCTTTATATTGTGACATCTTTCTTTTACATTGTTAGAGCTTTAACGTCTGGGCTCTGCAGGTGCAGTTGGATTTGGATTTGGCTTCGGTGCAACAACCGTACCAGAACCTGCTACATTACATTTAACTGCTGCAGCAAAGAAACAAATAGCTCTTGCTTCTGCTCCTCCTTTTACATCCATCATTTCTTGTATATCCAATGAATCGGGGATGTTTTCCAATGTCGTAATAGATTTCATCTTATACGTTTTGGGTATAAACCTACTCTATAAACTTTTCGGTATCCGTTCCTGCTGATTATACAGATTAGGTTCTGTACTTATTTAATTTACCGGTAATAAAATAGTCATTTTATTTTAGATTGGATATTGTAACTCCAATCATTGTCATCCGTAGGGGGATCATCTTCAATCCATATCCATTGGTTTTCTTGAAAGATCCACCCACCCCCCCCTTATTGACTCTATCGCTTCTGTCGTAAGTTTTTCTAAGTTTATTGTTTCCATTAGTGTTTTTTTTGTACTTTGCAAAGGTAAGTCGTTTTAATTGGAGCGTTTATAATAAAAACATAATCATTTTATAATCTTTTTGACCAGAAACGATTATCTTTACAACTTAAAACTGATTATAAGATGAAGAAATATTATTATATCACACTTATTGCTATGGTTGCAACAGTCTGTCTGCAAATTAGTTATATGTTTAGTTTATATAATCAAGATGTGAGTGAAGATATAATTAATATAGGTGAGGTTACAAAAAAAATAATAGAGGATGAAAAATGGATTCGGAGCGACTTACGATCGGGGCGGTCGATACAAACGAAACCTGTGTTTAAAGTGAAATTATTGTCGGACATGACTCCGCAAGAGTTAGACAGTATTCGTAAATTACCGACTAATAAAGATACATTTAATTTGCCGGCAGCTAGAAAGATGGGGATAGGTACTACAACCGGAGAGATTGTATCTCAATTGGCGCAAGATTATTTATTAGCAGCTGGTTTTCCCTTAAATTTAAACACTTTGGACAGTCTTTGGCGTGCGTCAGACAGCATTGTCCGTCATCCTCATCAATTCCTTCTTTATGATAAAGACACCGTAATGATTTCTTCTGTTGGAGACTTGGAAAGCCATACGCCTGATTATGTATCTCAGCTTCATCCTATTGGCACAAAAGGCTTGCAATATCTTCAGATAAAGGCAGATATTCCTATGTCTCATTTTCTAAGACATCAGCTTTGGACACTGGCTCTTTCTGCCTGCATGATGCTGCTGGTGTTGCTTTGTCTGTTTTTCCAGCTGACAGCCATTCGCCGGAAGGAAGCATTGCTTCGCAAGAGGGAGATGACCATCAATGGCACTATTCATGATTTGAAGTCTCCATTGAACAGTGTTATTACGATGATGGGGTGGTTGAAACAGACAGCACCCGACAAAGAGACCAAGGAGATGCTTGAAACGAGTAAAGCGGGTGTTAGGCGTTTGATTTCCAATATAGAAGCCTTATTAATGACCGCACGCATGGACCGTCATCAGGTGGTATTGAATAAAAGCCTGATCGATGTTCCGGAAATGGCAGAGGGAGTGAAGAAGGAGTTGTCCTGCCTCTATCCGGTCAAGCCCCATACCATCTGCATCATCAATGAGCTTCCTGCGGGTTTGCAGGTAATGGCCGACGGTATGTATATAGAGAACGTGATTCGTAACCTGATGGAGAATGCCTTGAAATATTCGGATGCAGGAGTGAGGATAGAGGTCTCGCTCTCCATTGTGAATGAGCGGTTGCGTGTATCTGTCAAAGACAATGGTTGGGGTATCGCCCCATGCCATCAGAAGAAATTGTTCACCCAGTTCTATCGGGTCCCCCGAAGCGAAGAGCAGCAGCAGAAGGGTTACGGCATAGGATTGGCACAATCCAAATATATTATAAATGAACATGGAGGGGAGATAATGGTGAAGAGTGCCGAAGGTGAAGGAAGCACTTTTACATTCATTATTCCATGTCGTTGATTGAAAGGAGAAAAGACGGATGGAGAAGACAAAAGTTTTGTTTGTAGACGATGACATCGCATTGGGTCAAGTGGTGATTTTGGCATTAAGGGCTTTGGGCTATGCTGCGGAGTATTGCACTACGCTGGTAGGGATTCAGGGTGTGGTTCAGGAAATGCAGCCGGACATAATGGTGCTGGATGTAGAGATAGGAGAGAAGAATGGAATAGATGCCGTTGCGGAACTCAAGCTGACGGCTCCCGATACACCGATTTTGTTTGTCTCTTCACACATAGCCGGTTCGGAAGTGGCAAGGGCGCTGGATGCAGGTGGCATCGCTTATCTGCGAAAGCCTTTCGAAATGGAGGAGTTGGTGGCTTACATACGCAGGCACACGCCATGTTTTCATCCGAAAGGACTATCCATCGGAATGTTCAATCTGAGAGCCGGAGACAGTATGTTGTTCAAAGGCGAGGAACCTGTGAGAAGGCTGACTGATTTTGAATATAAACTGCTGAAATTGTTGGCACAGAACATGAATCAAACTGTAAGTCGCGAACAAATAGTGCAGGAACTGTGGGAGGGTACTTCCGGCAGCGAGCAGAGTTTGAATAACTATGTGGCGAGACTGCGGAAATATCTGTCGGAAGACGAGAGCCTGTCCTTGGAAACTGTGCCAAGAACAGGATATATGCTTTCCATTTTAGGAACTCAGCCGCGCGTTTTATGAGATTGCCTCCAATACATTGACAATCTCTACCACATACATTTTGTGAAAGCCTCCGTGTGCTTCTCCATACCATCGGTCGATAATGCTTTGGTCGATAAAGTCTTCCGGCTTAATCATATCGGCATACAGTTTCTTGCACTCAAAGGTCAGCCGGGCCTGTTCAAAAGTAATACTTCCATTTTCGGTGAATAAGGGTTGAAGTCCTGTTGCTTTCACTTTATCTATGTCTCGCCCTGACTTAGAACCGCAAATTTTATGAACATCCTTATACTCTTCGCCCAAGAAAGAGAGAGTGAGATAATCATTCTGCTCTATGAAATCGAACGTGTAGCGTTCGGGGCGGATAAAGATGAAGGCTACCGGCTTGTTCCATAAGAATCCGATGCCGCCCCAGTTGGCAGTCATTGTATTGAATTTATCTTTTGTACCGGCGGTTACCAGCATCCATTCTTTGCTGATTGTCTCAAACATGTTGTCTTTCAGCTCTTTTACTTCTATCTTTTTCATTGTCTTTATTTGTTTATGTGCACAAAGATATAAACAATAAAATGACTATGCGGTTAATATTTTGGTATTTATTGGGTATATATTGTTTATTGTAGTCTGGCATTCAAGTATCAGGTTACTCCGTGGAAAGTATGGCGGTTGGCTCATGGCAAGATGCCGGCACGCTCAATGAAAGAAGCAAAGATGCTCCGAAAATTGAAAGAAGCAAAGATTATTGTAGATATTGTGTAGCTGCGGAAAGGATAAATAGTGTAAAACTTTTCCTTTCACTGTTTTAAAATCAGAGGTCGATTTGCTATCTTTGTCCGACATTTAAGAACTTTAAAAAGAAAGGATACAACAGTGGCAAACGATGTGGTTTTAACCCCGATGATGAAGCAGTTTTTTGAGTTGAAGGCAAAGCATCCCGATGCGATTATGCTTTTCAGGTGTGGAGATTTCTATGAAACCTATTCCGAAGATGCTGTTGTTGCTTCTGAAATACTGGGAATTACACTGACCAAGCGTGCCAACGGACAAGGTAAGAGTGTGGAAATGGCGGGCTTCCCGCATCACGCTTTGGATACTTATTTGCCGAAACTGATACGTGCCGGTAAGCGTGTGGCCATTTGCGACCAGTTGGAAGACCCGAAGCTGACAAAGAAGCTGGTGAAGAGGGGTATTACCGAATTGGTGACTCCGGGGGTTGCCATCAATGACAATGTGCTTTCGTATAAAGAAAATAACTTTTTGGCGGCAGTTCATTTCGGCAAGTCTGCGTGTGGTGTTGCTTTTTTGGATATTTCTACAGGTGAGTTTCTAACGGCGGAAGGACCGTTTGACTATGTGGATAAGCTGTTGAATAACTTTGCTCCCAAAGAAATTTTGTTTGAACGTGGAAAGCGGGGAATGTTCGAAGGTAACTTCGGCAATAAGTTCTTTACGTTTGAGCTGGAAGACTGGGTGTTTACCGAGACTTCTTCTCGCGAGAAGCTGCTGAAACATTTTGAAACAAAGAATTTGAAAGGCTTTGGTGTGGAGCATCTTAAGAACGGCATCATCGCTTCGGGTGCCATTCTGCAATATCTGGACATGACGCAACATTATCAAATCGGCCATATCACTTCGCTTTCGCGTATTGAGGAAGACCGCTATGTGCGCTTGGATAAATTCACTGTCCGAAGTCTGGAATTGCTGGGCAGTATGAATGATGGTGGTACGAGCCTGCTGGATGTTATCGACAAAACCATCAGTCCGATGGGAGCACGTCTGCTGAAACGCTGGGTGGTGTTTCCATTGAAGGATGAGAAGCCTATCAATGAACGTTTGGATGTGGTGGAGTATTTCTTCCGCGAACCGGATTTTAAAGAGTTCATAGAAGAGAAAATGCATCTCATCGGTGATTTGGAACGCATCGTGTCCAAGGCTGCCGTGGGACGTATCTCTCCGCGTGAGGTGGTTCAGCTGAAGGTGGCGCTGCAAGCCATCGAGCCTATCAGGAATGCTTGCCTGAATGCCGATAATGACAGTTTGCGGCGTATTGGTGAACAACTCAATCTCTGTCTTAATATACGCGAGAAAATAGCCAAAGAGATAAAGAATGATCCTCCGTTGCTGGTGAACAAGGGAGGTGTGATAGCCGATGGAGTCAGTGAAGAGCTGGACGAGTTGCGCCGCATTGCTTTCTCGGGGAAGGATTATTTGTTGCAGTTGCAGCAGCGTGAGAGTGACCAGACCGGCATCCCCAGCTTGAAGATTGCCTATAACAATGTATTCGGTTATTATATAGAGGTGCGTAATGCACATAAGGACAAAGTGCCTGCCGAGTGGATTCGCAAACAGACGTTGGTGAATGCAGAGCGTTATATCACACAGGAGCTGAAGGAATACGAAGAAAAGATTCTGGGTGCGGAAGATAAGATTATGGCACTCGAAACCAAGCTTTATAATGATTTGGTTCTTTCCCTTGCCGAATATATCCCTGCCATTCAGATAAATGCCAATCAGATAGCCCGTCTGGACTGTCTGCTTGCTTTTGCCAATGTTGCCGGAGCGAATAAGTACATCCGTCCGATAGTAGAGGACAGTGATGTGCTGGATATTAAGCAGGGACGCCATCCGGTAATAGAGAAACAGCTTCCGGTGGGAGAGAAGTACATTGCCAATGATGTGTATCTGGATACCGACAGTCAGCAGATTATCATTATCACGGGACCTAATATGGCAGGTAAATCGGCTTTGCTTCGCCAGACGGCATTGATTACGCTGTTGGCGCAAATCGGGTGTTTTGTTCCTGCAGAGAGTGCCCGTATCGGTATGGTGGATAAGATATTCACCCGTGTGGGTGCCAGCGATAATATATCGGTGGGAGAGTCTACCTTTATGGTAGAGATGAATGAGGCGGCGGATATTCTGAACAACCTTTCTCCGCGCAGTCTGGTGCTGTTTGATGAGTTGGGCAGGGGCACTTCCACTTACGATGGTATCTCTATTGCATGGGCGATTGTGGAGCACATCCATGAACATCCGCGTGCAAAGGCGCGTACGCTTTTTGCTACTCACTATCATGAGCTGAATGAAATGGAGAAATCCTTCAAACGCATTAAAAACTACAATGTATCGGTGAAGGAGGTCGATAATAAAGTCATCTTTCTGCGTAAGTTGGAGAGGGGAGGCAGTGAGCACTCTTTTGGTATCCATGTGGCGAAAATGGCCGGTATGCCGAAGAGTATCGTGAAACGTGCAAACGATATTCTACACCAATTGGAGACGGACAACCGTCAGCAGGGAATTGCCAAACCGACGGCGGAGATAGCTTCCGACCGAGATGGGATGCAGCTCAGTTTCTTCCAACTGGACGACCCCGTACTGTGTCAGGTACGTGATGAGATTCTGAATTTGGATGTCAATAATCTGACTCCTCTTGAAGCTTTGAATAAACTGAATGATATCAAGAAAATAGTCGGAGGTGTGTCAAAGCGTTGATGATGCTGTCAAATCGTCAACGGTATATACTTTTGATACAACCTTTTTTAAAACCTCAATGCTTATGAAAAATTTTTTTATTCTATGCTGTCTGTGGATAGCATGTTGTGCGATTTCTGCACAAGAACCGTGTCCCCAAGTAATTCCCGCTCTTCAGCAATGGAAAGGTGGTAGTGGCAAACTGGCTCTTCCTGCCGAAGGTAATATTGTCGTCAACCCTGCTGATGAGGCTGTGCTTTTGTCTACCGCCGAGATATTGGCAGATGACTTGAGCATGATGATGGGGTGGAACTATTCCGTGAAAATCGGCAAACCGGGCAAAAATGATATTTATATGGCTTTGATGAAGCCGGACAAGGAGTTGGGTGATGAAGGCTATAAACTGTCGGTGAACCGGTATGCCGGGATTGAAGCGCCCACCCGAAAGGGAGTGTTCTGGGGAACCCGTACGCTGCTACAGATGCTTTATAAGCAGCAGGGAAAGATTTCGAAAGGAACGGCACGCGACTTCCCTTTATTTCCTAACCGTGGTTTTATGATTGATGCCGGCCGCAAGTTCTTTACATTGGACTATTTGAAGCAATATGTGAAGATACTTTCTTTCTATAAGATGAATGAGTTCCAGATTCATCTGAACGATAACGGTTTTCCTCAGTTCTTTGACAATGACTGGAACAAGACTTATGCTGCATTCCGTCTTGAAAGTGAACGTTTTCCCGGTCTGACCGCAAAAGACGGCTCGTATACCAAGAAAGAGTTTACCGATTTGCAACGGCTGGGTATGGAATATGGGGTGAATGTGATTCCTGAAATAGACATTCCTGCCCATTCATTGGCGTTCACTCACTATAACCCTGAAATAGGTAGCAAAGAGTATGGTATGGACCATTTGGATTTGTATAAGGAGGAAACCTATCATTTTGTAGATTCGTTGCTGGACGAGTATATCGGAGGAGAGAATCCCGTGTTTATAGGCCCTGATGTGCATATCGGTACGGATGAATACAATAAGAAAGAAGCCGAGCAGTATCGTTATTTCACTGACCGCTACTTGAAGTACATTGAGAAGTATGGTAAGACTCCGCGTATGTGGGGAGGCTTGAAATGGCTTCCCGGAAAGACTCCTGTAAAGGCAGAGGGAGTAACGGTAAATGCGTGGTCGTATGACTGGGTAGATCCGGAAGTATCTTTAAAAGATGGATATAAGCTTATCAATACTTGCGATACCTATCTGTATATTGTGCCCGGTGCGGGCTACTATCGCGAGTTTTTGGACCATCAATGGCTGTATGAGACATGGACTCCCTGGATGATAAACCGCAAGCAGACACTTCCCGAAGGCACTCCGGGGGTATTGGGCGGAATGTTTGCCGTATGGAATGACCAGTGTGGCAACGGTATTTCGCAACAGGATGTGCATATCCGTGCTTTTCCGGCCGTTCAGGTGCTGACCGAAAGACTGTGGAAGGGAGACAACAAACAAGTGCCTTATAAAGCATTTGAGGCTCTTTGCAAAGAGATGCCCGAAGCGCCGGGCATTAACCTGTCGGGTAAAATTTCTCCCGATAAAGATGTCGCCCTGACGGTTCCCGGCAAGGAACTGCTCTTTACCGGTAAGGATACGGTTCAGACAGTTTTGCAGGAAGTGGGCTATCCCTATACGGTGGAATTCAAAATCTGTCCGGACGAAAAGACGAATATCAGCGGTGTGCTGTTTAAAGGCGCTCATGCCACGGTATATACAAACTGGGAGAATACGGGACGGATTGCCTTCTCTCGCGACGGTTACACATTTGTGTTTAATTCTTATCGTCTTCCGGCCGGCAGATGGTCTTCCATCCGCATCGAAGGAGATTACAAGGGCACTTCCCTGTATGTGGACGGTAAATTGCAGGAGCGTCTGGAAGGCAGAACCATGCGGGTTTATAATCCCAAATATAAGTCGATGGATGAGATGCGCTATCAAGAAACCTTGGTCTTTCCTTTGCAGCAGATAGGAGATACGCTGAATGGATTTCAGGGGAAACTGAAAGATGTAAGTTGCAGGCAGGGAGAAATGTAATGCTTTTATGATCGTTATGACTGAGTATGAGAGCACGATTTAAATTATATTTATGCGGTATATTATTCCTTTTATGCTGCTGTGATGAATATAAGAAAGATTCAATATGTTTGCAAGACATAGAGGTTGAACAGTTATCTTTCAAATTATATCCCACTGACAGTTTATTAATATACCCTCGTGGCATAAATGTTTGGCGGAACTACCTGATTATAATGGAGCCCAAATTGAAGGACTCCATTTATTCCATTTGGGACCGTGATGATTTTGCTCATTTGTTTTCATGTGGCAGGAAAGGGAATGGCCCTAATGAGTTAATAAATCCGCGATATGATTATTACGCTTCTACCGATAGCAGCTTCTTTATCTTGGACTCTGATATAGAGCGAGAAGTTTGCTTTGAGGATAAAACGCTGGTAATAAAAAGGAATAATGATATCACTCTTCCTGATGCTATCAATCAATTAGTGAGATTGGGGGATGATTACTACATATTGGCAGGTTTGACAAACGGAAGCACCGGTGAACATATTATATATAAGAATGGCGGATATAGTTCTTTTGGAGAATTTCCCCGGAAATCAGAGAATGAAGAGAGGCGATTCCTTACTAATTATAAGCTGACAGCCGGAGATATTGCCCATGATTGTATATGTGATTTCTATCTTTATCAGAATTTGATACGCATTTATGACATAAAGGGTAATTTGTTGAAACATATACAGGTAATAGACAATGCTTGTGTTCCTTCGACTTCTGTTGAACTAAGGCCGGTGTTTCATGAATTAAAGTTTAATTCCAAATATATTGCCGTTTTGTATAATAACAAATATAGTACAGAAGAAATCTATTCGGACGAGAAGCTTATCCAGGAATTGCAACTTTGGAACTGGAAAGGCGAATTGAAGAAGCGCATCTGTTTTGATTTCCCTTTTGACATCTATGCTATATCGGAAGATGATATTCTTTATGCTGTTAATTCCGGCCGACCCGACTATATTTATACTTATGACCTTAAATGAAACCTGAGTGTTAGCAGACATGCACCCACACATACTGACGCACAGCCCTACACGTACGCATATATAGGCTTACACGTATTTACGTGCGAGCCCTTGCGTGACTTATACTGAAAATGGTTGTTACTTTTCGAGGCTGGTTACTAAATACGTTGTTATTTTTAGTTACTCCTTACTAAACAGGTTGTCTATTTTCGCTTTTTCCAACTAACTAAGTTGTTATACACGAAAACAATGGACAATCCTAATTGTTTTCAGTTCTCGGTAAAAGTCAATGGCATAAACCGTCATGTCTCCAGTTCTCGGTGTTACAAATATACCATTTATTTGTCATCCGCCCTCTTTTTCCCTTCTTTTTTCCACATACACTTTCCCGGCACCTCTCCATAGTATACATCCATCGGTTTCTTCATTCCGATACTCATATGCGGTCTTCCGTTGTTATAGAAGTCTATCATCCGGGCAATCTGCTGTCTTGCCTCATCCTCATCCTTGAACAGGGACATGCCATATATCCATTCACATTTCAATATCCCGTTCATCCGTTCGGCTACCGCATTGTCGGTCGGCTTGTAGCTTTCAGTCATGCTTATGCGTATGTGATGTCCGGTTAGGACATTGACATAGGCATCACAGGCGTACTGGGAACCACGGTCAGAGTGGTGGATTGTACCGCAGAGGTTGCCTCCGCCGCTTTCCGATATTGCCTGTTCAAGTGCCTGTATCGTATAATCGGCCTGGAGTCCGGGGGCGAGTACCCATCCCAGGACGGCATGCGAATATGCGTCCGTAATGAGATGTAGGTAACATACCCCTCCTTCAATCCAGATATAAGTGATATCGCTCACCCAAATATGGTTCGGGTATTGTGCCGTTATGCCTTTTGTCAGATTCGGATATTTCTTGTACAGATGGTTGGAATCCGTCGTATGCCGCGGCTTTTTGGGAGGCAGCATGAGATGACGGGAACGAAGCAGGTTGAGAAAGGCATCCCGACCGCCAATCAACCCACTGCCATAAACAGAACAGAGTTCGTTATAGAGCTTCAGACCACCGATTCCGGGGTCCTTGGAACGGTAATATTGGACAAAGGAAAGCATGGTGTCTTGTATCTGTCTGCGTGAAACAAGCGTCTTCTTTTTTTTGTAATAGGCCTGGGGAGTCATGCCAAACAGTCCGCAAAGAGTTTTCACGCTGATGCGGGGAAACTCTTTGCGAAGGCCTGTCACTGCCTGGCACCATCTTTTTTTAAGATGGAAATCCCCTCTTCTTTTTCAGTCAGCTCAATCAATTGCTGAAAGGCGCGGGAACGCAATTTCTCCGTTTCCAAAGCCTTTTTAAGACGCAAATTCTCTTCCTCCAGAATTTGTTCTCTTGATTTAGGATCATTCTTCATTTGACCTTGTGATATTGGTTCGGAAGATAAAGATAGTAATTCCGAATCAATAGGATAGCACTTCTGCCAACGGCTAATATAAGTATTACTCGTTAGCCCCCATTTTTTCGCAGTAGAATTCATTGACAAACCACTTACATAATAATCTCTGAGAACTTCTAATTTGAAGCTCTCAGAATAAGTCTTACGATGAAATTTAGACATAATATTTCTTTTTTTATGCCTCTTTTTAGGTGTAAACCTATACCAGTGTAAGACATGCGTACGTACGTGTAAAACTGGCTCACCGGCAAAAATAAGAGGACAATTCTATGTTTTAAGGCTATGCCAAAGTCGAGGGAACAAAAAAACGTTTGTCAGGAGTGGGAGGAAACTAATCAAATCTTGTCCGAAAAGTGTCCCCATGTAATTTCTACTGCGCCAGAATCTTTCAATGCTAAAATCAAACTGTTCAGAGCTAAAGAAGTTCTTTCTTTTCCGCATTGCTAAGCTGTATGGTTGTTCCCACTAAAAATCTACTGACCCGTAGTCTCGCACGTGAGTACGTGTAAAAAAGCATTCTGCCGTCCGGCTTTTTCTAAAACGTAACTATATACTTTAAGCATCTATTGGTCCATTTCTATTGGATTGATTCATTTCGCGTTCATTATATCTTCACAGTCCATAAAAGCTATCTTTGTTTTCGTGTGCCTTGATATCAATGTTTGCTTTATAAATATTGCAGAGAGAATTATATTTCCTCGCATACCCTCATTTCCATTCCTTTATACACCACAACAATCTTGTGTAGCTGCGTGCTGCCCACGGCATTTTGCACCGTATCGGTATCTGCATACCGATTGGCTTGGGCAATACCCTCTTTCCGAAGTTCCTTCACACGGTCTTCGGGATCCTTGTACTTGGCATACTTCAATTCGATGATGTAGCTGTGTTGCATATCCGGATAGATATCCAGCAACGGGCACAGGAAAATGTCAGCATATCCGGCTTGTGTGTCGGCCTCGGAGATGGGACGGTAGAAGCGGTTTTGAGCTGTCATGGCAAGAGTGAAACCATGTACGAAAAACTCGCCTTTCTGCTTGTCGCGTTGCGAGGCATAACGCTTCAAACAGTCCGCTATATAGCCGAAGTAAGATTGCCATGCCCCGTCGTAGGCTAAAGCCGAAGCAAGCTCGTCTTTCTCATGGTTGCTGAAGCTGAGGTCGGCTTCATTGTACGTGTTCAGCAGATAGGTGTAGAGCTGCTCCTGCACCACCTGGTTGGGAATAGTAAGTTTGGTCTTTCCCTTATACATTCCGCTGATAGTAAGCATACCGAAATAATAGAGCAGACTCACGAAATTGTCGGAATCCACGATGTTGGCAGTCGGGAAGCTTTCTTTTAACTCGCCGGTAATGTAACCTTGGCTCACTAAGGTCTGTATGGCGGAGGCATCGTGCGCAAACTCCTTGTCCTTGCGGATGAGCATACGCAATTTTTCGTAATCGATGCGAATATTGCTTTCTATCATATTTCTCGGTACTCTGCCATTATTGTCTATATAGTTTTTGACAAAATAAAGCACCATATTGGAATTGTATAGCGTCGTTTCTCCATAGCACTCCTGTGCAAAGCAGTAGTTGTCATACCACGGTTTCATCAGTCCTATCAACTCATCGATGGTATGATTGAAAGAGATTTTGGTAGAATAATAAGCCAGCATTTCGCGTACCTCGGCTTCGGTGAACCCCATCATTTGGTTAAATTTCGATGAGAGAGAGTAGTTGGTACCGATGTTGAAGCCACTGGTCAGGTCGTCCATCGTCACGGGGCTTACACCGGTGATAAAGCAACGCTTGATACTGGAATAAGTCCCGGCTTTTACCTTGTTAAAAAAGGCGCGCAGATAACCTTCTTTGTGCGTCTCTTCGGTATATCGGCGCAGGCTGTCGGCATCGGAGAGGATGGCATTTGTGAAGTGGTCATACTCATCAATGAAGAGATATATCTTCTGGCCTGCACGTTCGCATACCTGATAGAGAAAGTCCAACTGTTCAACAGCTCCCTTTGCCGCACACAAGCCTTCTAATGTATCTTGCGGCAGATATTCAGCGTATATTTTGCAGAAGTTTTCAAAAGTAATGCCACAATGCGCGTCCAGTCCGCTGCGGTAATTGTGCAATTCGCCGGTAATGCCGGAAAAGTTGAGATACAGCACCAAGTAACTATTGCGGTCATCTGTGGGATGCTTCCCTATGTAGAGGTCGCCAAACAGGGCATCAAACTTGTCACGGGTACGCACATCATAATAGTGTTGCAGCATATTCAGTGTCAGACTCTTGCCGAAACGTCGTGGACGGATAAAGAAGAAATACCGGTCCGAACGTTCTATTAAAGGGATAAACGAAGTCTTGTCCACGTAATAATAGTTGTCAAGACGAATATCTTCGAAATTCATCATGCCGTATGGCAACAACTTCATGTCTGATGATACATATTCCATAATTCAGTTTATTTATGAGTCCACTTTGAACTAGTGTAAACAAAGATACGCTCTTTCCGCTGCTTTTACAAATAAATGTTCGTACTTTTTAGCCTCTATTTATTGAGCCAATTCTTTCAGTATCATTTCTATTTTTTGAAAGAGTTGCCCTATGTGCGCTCCATCTACAAAAGCATGGCTTACGGTGAAAGCAATGGGCATAACCAATCTTCCTTCGCGTGGCACTACTTTGCCGGCATTCATCAGCGGATAGTCCAGTGGATGGTCGGGAGCCATCTGCGTGTAGGTGAGCGAAGTGAAATAAAGCTGAGGCGTGGCGCTCAGTTGGATGATGTCAAAATCACCTTGCTCTGCAATCACTTTTTCGGCTCCATACGGGTCGCCGTCTTCGGGAATATGATGGACGATGTGGTATGCTTCGGCATAAAAACGCTCAAAATCCTCGTGGTAAGGGATGCGCACGGTGTAGAAAGTCTTGCCGGGGACGGCGATGGGTGAGATGATGTCCACCTGGTCATGATAGACTACTTGTCCGTTTTTGTCCGTGCGGAAACGGAATTCCTTCACCTCGTTGGCGGCCCGGAGTATGGCATAGAGATAATACAGGAAAAAAGAACGTCCGGAGGCTTTTGCCGCAGCAAGGGCCTCGCCGCACTCTACTTCGCTGGTAATGGATATCCATGAGTTGTGGAAAGTGCGGAAGAAATTGTAGTTGTCCCGACGTTCCCAGGTGTCAATGTCTATGATATGTTTCATTTGTTTTTAGCCGGCTTGAAAGAGTGATACATAAAATGTGCTCCGATAAGGATAAACGGAATGCTGAGCCATTGCCCCATATTGAGCATCATGCTGTCTTCGTATGCCTCTTGGCTGGCTTTGATGAACTCTACAAAGAAGCGGAAAACGAAGATGGTGGTGAGGCAGTAGCCGAAATAGAACCCCGGAAGGAGGGAGGTTTTGTATTTCTTGTATAAAGACAGTCCTATGACGAAGATGATGAGATAGGCTATGGCTTCATAGAGTTGTGCCGGATGGCGCGGTTCCATTCCTTCGCGGGGGAAAATGAACGCCCAGGGCACATTACTCAGTTTGCCGACTATCTCGCCATTCATCAAGTTGCCCAAACGGATAAAACAAGCGGCGATAGGGGTGGCAATGGCAATGTTGTCGAGTACCGAAAGGTAGTTTAATTTCATTTTGCGGGCATAAAACCAAAGGGAAAGTAGCAATCCGATGGTTCCTCCGTGGCTCGCTAAACCTTGATAGCCTGTCCATTTGATGCCTCCGTCTGTAAACTTGACGGGAAGAATCATTTCGAGAGGGTGGGAAAGCCAATAGCTCGGTTCATAAAACAGGCAATGCCCCAACCGTGCGCCTACAACGATACCCAGCAGGCAGTAAATAAAGAGGGAGTCAAATTTCTCATACGGAATCTTTTGGTCTTTATACAGTTTGGAGATGACCCAATAGGCCAGAATCAACCCTGTGACAAACAGGATGGAGTAGTAACGGATGGTGATGCCGAAGATGGAGAAAGCTTCTATCTCGGGATTCCACACGATATGGAGTAATTGATGCATAATCTTGGGGTTTATGAATGACAACTATTGAATTTCTTTTCTACTTTGCGATAAGTGGGCATGTTTACTTTCAGTTTCTCGCCCAGTTCAATCATATCGAACAGCATTCCCTGTATTTCCGATTCATGGCCTTTGGCAATGTCCTTTTGCATAGAGGCAGTGCTTTGGGGGTCTAGCTTATCAATGATTTTCAGGTTGTATTCTATCGGGTCTTCGGGGAATATGATGCCCATGCAACGTCCCATTTCGCTGCTTTCGCGAGACAGGCCGATGAAGGTGTCGCGTTCTTCGCCGGGATGCTGCAATGCGCCCATCGGGACATTGTGATAAGCTCCTGTGCATGCCATGGCGGAGATGAAAGACCATTTGATGAAGGTGTCGCGGTTGATGTCTTCCGAAATGTCTGCCTTGATGCCTGCATCTCTCAGTGCATTAGCAACGGCTTCCAGTCGTTCGGGAGCTATTTCTTGTTCGGGGCGTGCTCCGAAAACAAGGCGGAATATTTTGCCCATTTGCGTGATTTCGCCTGTGCCGGACACGAAACCGACAATGTATATGCAACCGTCGAGTACCGTTACACGTGGAACAAGTCGGCCGATGCGGGGACCGGTTCCGTAAACATTCAAGATGGGGATTACCAAGGTGTCTTGATGCGAGGCGCGTTCCAGAACATCCTGAATGGAGTTGATGGAATATCCTTTTACACAAACGAAAATGACATCTGCCTGTTCGTTATATTCTTCGGCTGTGCAGGCTTTTACGGGAAGATAATGTTCGCCTTTTAAATCCGACTTCAGGTGAAGTCCTTTTTCGCGGATGGCTTCCAGGTGTTTGCCACGGGCAATGCACGTTACGTCCTTTCCTGCTAAAGCAAGAAAACCGGCGATGCTACCTCCCACGCCGCCGGTTCCTATGATAAGAAATTTATTCATATTAATCGTTTGTTTTATACATTGAAGCGGAAGTGCATGATGTCGCCATCCTGTACCACATATTCCTTGCCTTCAATGCCCATCTTTCCGGCTTCCTTGACGGCCGCTTCCGAACCATATTGAATATAGTCTTCGTATTTGATGACTTCGGCACGGATAAAGCCTTTTTCAAAGTCGGTATGGATGACTCCGGCACATTGGGGAGCTTTCCAGCCTTTGCGGTAAGTCCATGCTTTTACTTCCATTTCTCCGGCTGTGATGAATGTTTCCAGATCCAACAGTTTGTAAGCTGCTTTAATCAAACGGTTAACACCCGATTCTTCCAAACCTGCTTCCTGAAGGAACATCTGACGGTCTTCGTATGTTTCCAGTTCTGCAATGTCGGCTTCTGTTTTGGCAGCTACCACTAGGATTTCCGCGTTCTCTTCTTTGACGGCCTCGCGCACCATTTCAACATATTTGTTACCGTTGACTGCGCTTGCTTCGTCCACATTGCACACATACATCACCGGCTTGGAAGTCAGCAGGAACAATTCTTTGGCAATTTTTTGTTCGTCTTTGCTTTCAAATTGTACGGTGCGGGCAGACTTGCCCTGCTCCAATGCTTCTTTGTATCTGACAAGCACTTCGTATGTTTGTTTAGCCGCCTTGTCACCTCCGGTCTGTGCCTGTTTCTGCACTTTTTGGATACGGCTTTCAATGGTTTCCAAATCTTTCAGCTGAAGTTCGGTATCGATGATTTCTTTATCGCGTACAGGATCTACACTTCCGTCCACGTGAGTTACATTCTCATCGTCAAAGCAGCGGAGTACGTGTAAGATAGCGTCTGTCTCACGAATATTGGCTAAGAATTTGTTTCCTAACCCTTCGCCTTTGCTGGCGCCTTTCACCAGACCGGCAATATCCACAATTTCGACAGTGGTAGGAACGATGCGTCCCGGATGAACCAGCTCGGCAAGCTTGGTCAAACGTTCATCGGGAACAGTGATTACGCCGACATTTGGTTCGATTGTACAAAAAGGGAAGTTGGCTGCTTGAGCCTTTGCATTTGATAAGCAATTAAAAAGTGTCGACTTTCCTACGTTCGGAAGGCCGACAATGCCACATTGTAAAGCCATTATCTATCTGTTTTTTTGATTATTATCCATTAATTTGCCTGCAAAGATAACCATTCTTTTTTTATCGTGCTTCATATTAAAGATAGAATTGGCTTGGAGCTACGAAAAAAGGCAGTCATCGCGACTGCCTTTTTGTTTAAAATTTTATGAAAAGTGTTAGATTGTTAGTTAAATGAACATTTTATTTATCCATAGTTACGGTCATTTCAGGTACTAGTATATATTCTTTCTTCTTAGAATTCCATTTATAATATTCGGTAGTAATGCTCTTATTTCCGTGAATATAACGGATGCAGAGGTTATTTTCCCAACAGTTTTTGTTGCTGTTCCATTTTTGACTTTCATCTTCGGTACGTTGTTGGTTTGTATCGTACTTATAATTGTGCTTCATATAATTGGTCAGCATATTACCGTCCATCTTGAAAACAGTTTCCGAAATGATTACTCCGTTTACTTCTTCAGTGTTGTGAACCAGGTTGTCACCCGGCTTTGCTGCGGAAATTGTAAGGCTGGCAATAAACAACATTACTACAGAGAGCATTCCTTTCAAAAAAATAATTTTCTTCATGATATCAGTATATTAGATTGTTACTTTCATATTGTTTTCAAAAGCGGTGCAAATGTACGAAAAGAAATTGAACTACCTAACAAAACTGCAATAAAAAGATGATATTTTTGCAATATGTCACTAAATAAACAAATATTAAGAATTAGATACTTTTAATATGTAACAGAATGTATTTAAAGAGAGAGAAAGGAGTTTATGTATTTATCTTGAATAACAGAGGAATAGTGGGTGAATGGCGGTTGTTTATCTTTGGACTGGCAGACCGGAGATTCTTTAGGGAAAGAGGATAAATAGATTTTTGAGTATACAATCAGAATAGGCAGATAAAGAAAGGAGACCAACTGCAGGTCTCCTTTAATATATTTATATATAGTGTGTTAGTGATTATATATTCTTTTTAATGTGCTTCCAACCAATTGTTTCCCCAGCCACAGTCTGCTTTTAGAGGCACTTGCATCAGATAGGCTTTTTCCATTTCTTCCATTACGATTTGCTGTACTTTTTCCTTCTCTTCGGGCACAACACTGAAGTTTAATTCATCGTGCACCTGAAGTATCATTTTAGAGCGTATACTTTCAGATTGAAAGCGTTGGAATATTTTAACCATGGCTACTTTGATAATGTCGGCTGCACTTCCCTGAATGGGAGCATTTATGGCATTCCGTTCAGCATATCCGCGTACTACGGCATTGCGTGAATTGATGTCCGGCAGGAAGCGTTTACGGCCGAAAATAGTTTCGATGTAACCGTTGGCACGTGCGCGTTCGATGCTCTTGTCCATATATTCCTTGATCTGCGGATAGGTATCGAAATAGCCGTCTATCAGTTCTTTGGCTTCCTGACGGGGGACATTCATGCGTTCTGCCAATCCGAATACCGATATGCCATAGATAATACCGAAGTTGGCGGTTTTGGCCTTGCTGCGTTGCTCGCGTGTCACATCCTCGATGGCTATTTTATATACTTTGGCGGCTGTAGCGGCATGGATGTCGTCTCCTTCGCGGAAAGCTTCTATCATGTTTTTGTCACCGCTTAAGTGGGCCATGATGCGGAGCTCTATCTGAGAATAGTCGGCAGAGAAGAACTCGCATCCGTCTTCCGGGATAAATGCCTTGCGGATTTCTTTGCCGTCTTCGTTGCGGATAGGGATGTTTTGCAGGTTCGGATTGCTCGAACTGAGGCGTCCTGTGGCGGTCACGGTCTGGTTGAAGGACGTGTGTATCTTGCCCGTTGCCGGATTAATAAGAAGGGGTAGGGCATCGATATAAGTTCCGAGTAGTTTCTTCAGCCCTCGATGTTCAAGAATCTTGCCCACTATTTCATGCTTTCCGCGCAAGCTTTCCAATACTTCTTCGCTGGTCACGTATTGGCCGGTCTTTGTCTTTTTGGCTTTTTCTACGATGCGTAGCTTGTCAAACAAGACTTCTCCCACTTGTTTGGGCGATGCAATGTTGAACTCTGTCCCTGCCAATTGATGTACTTCTTCTTCTATTTGATTCATGCGGGCTGTGAAATGTTCCGAGGTTTGTTTCAGTGCTTCCGTGTCTACACGCACGCCATTTCTTTCCATATAGACGAGGACGGGAACTAGGGGCATCTCTATTTCGTAAAAGAGTTTTTCGGCTCCTTGCTCTTTCAGTTCCTTTTCCAGTGCATGTTTTAGCTTTAAGGTGACATCGGCATCCTCGCACGCGTACTTATATATAGCTTCGGGAGGGAGGTCGCGCATATTTTTCTGTCCTTTGCCTTTAGGTCCGATAAGTTCTTCTATATGAATCGTCTGGTAATGCAGGTAGATTTCGGCAAGATAGTCCATGTTATGGCGCAGTTCGGGTTGCAGCACATAGTGTGCTACCATAGTGTCGAACAGCGGACCGCAAACCTCTACTCCGTAGTTGCCTAGCACCAGCATATCGTACTTGATATTTTGTCCCACTTTCAGTACTCCTGCTTTTTCAAATACCGGTCGGAACTCATTAACAATTTTTTGTGCTTCGTTTTGTTCAGCGGGAACGGGGACATAGAAAGCTTGGTTTTCGGTGTAGCTGAAACTCATTCCTACCAGTTTTGCGGTGATGGGATCGGTTCCTGTTGTTTCCGTGTCTAGACTGAAAGTTTCTTTTGTAAGCAACTTTTGTATTAATTCGGCTCTTTTTTCTTCTGTATCAATAAGTTGATAGTCGTATTTTGAATTTTCTAAACATGCGAGATTTGAATAATTTCCGTTTCCTGTATTCTCGTCTTCAAATTCTGCAAAGAGATTGCCTTGTGATGAAGCCTGTGAAGATGGTGAAGTGCTCGGTTGGTCAAATAGTGAAGGCTGGTCACCGAAAAGTGAGCCTTGTGCTTTGTCGTGTGACATTGAAGTCGCACCTGCCGAAGCCGTTTTCTTTTCACGATTAAAAACGCGGTCGATGAGCGTGCGGAATTCCATCTCTTCAAAAATCTTCCGAAGTTCCTCTTCGTCGGGTTCTTCGCGTTTCAGTTCATCCATGTTCAATGTAATGGGGACATCAATTTTAATAGTCGCCAAGAATTTGGAGAACTCAATCATTTTTCGATTAGTTTCCACTTTTGTTTTCAATGCCCCTTTCAACTCATCTGTGTGGGAGAGTAGGTTTTCGATGCTGCCATATTGGGCAATGAGCTTCTGTGCCGTTTTTTCGCCTACACCCGGACAACCGGGAATGTTGTCGGACGAGTCGCCCATCAGTCCCAACATATCAATGACCTGAGCAGGTGACTGAATGTCAAACTTTGCCTTTATCTGCTCGATACCCATCACCTCAAATTCCTTGTCACCATATTTTGGTCGGTACATAAATACATTGTCACTCACCAGTTGACCATAATCCTTGTCGGGAGTCATCATATAGGTAGTGATACCGCGCCGTCCGGCTTCGGTGGCAAGTGTACCGATTACATCATCGGCTTCATAGCCCGGCACTTCCAGAATGGGAATGCGGTAAGCGCGGATAATGTCTTTTATGATAGGTACGGACAAACGGATTGCTTCGGGCGTTTCTTCGCGCTGAGCCTTGTATTGTTCGTATGCCTCGTGGCGGAAAGTAGGTCCGGCAGGGTCGAATGCCACACCAATGTGCGTTGGGGTTTCTTTCTTCAATACGTCTTCCAGTGTATTGACAAAGCCGAGTACGGCTGAAGTGTTGAAACCCTTGGAGTTAATGCGCGGGCTTTTGATGAAAGCGTAGTATGCGCGATATATTAATGCGTATGCATCCAGCAGAAAAAGTTTGTCCATTCTTAAAAATCTTTAGTTTTTTCATGGTAAAAGTACAAAAAAATACCGTATTCCGCGTTTTATTACTACTTTTGTGCTCAAATTAACCTGTATGGACAAGTTACAGCAAATCAGATTGCCTATTGTTAAGGAGTTTGAAGAGTTCAAATCCTTGTTTGACGCTTCGCTTCAAAGTTCCAATCCTTTACTTAGTGAGGTATTGACCTATATTAAGCAGAGGAATGGCAAGATGATGCGTCCTATTCTGACGTTGCTGATGGCCAAATTATTCGGTGAAATCAATTATTCTGCACTTCATGCTGCTCTTTCATTGGAGTTGCTTCACACAGCAAGTCTGGTGCATGACGATGTGGTGGACGAAAGTGATAAACGCCGCGGACAGTCATCGGTAAATGCTATTTATAATAATAAGGTGTCTGTGTTGGTGGGAGACTATATGTTGGCTACCAGTCTGAAACATTCTGCCATGACAGGTTCTATCCGTATTGTCGATTTGGTGGCACGGCTTGGGCAGAATCTTGCCGAAGGTGAGATTATCCAATTGACTAATATCAATGCTTCTGAATTTTCTGAAGAAGTCTATTATGATGTGATTCGTAAGAAAACAGCCGCACTCTTTACAGCCAGTGCCGAAGCCGGGGCAGTAGCTGTCAACTCTTCCGATGAAATGGTGCAAAATGCGCGGTTATTCGGTGAGATGATTGGGATTGCTTTCCAGATTAAGGATGATATTTTCGATTATTACTCTTCCGGTGAGATAGGTAAGCCGACAGGCAATGATATGAGCGAAGGTAAGTTGACATTGCCGGCATTGCATGTGCTGAATACTTTGGGTGATGAGAAGATGTGCCAATTGGCGCTTCGCATTAAATCCTTGGATGCTACAGATGCAGAAATATCCCTCTTCATCGATTATGTGAAAAAGAATGGCGGTATAGAGTATGCCAGACAGGTGATGGTGGATTATCGTAATAAAGCATTGGATTTGCTTCCTTCTACTGCTGATACAACCATTAAAGATGCTTTGACTGCTTATATTGATTACGTGATAGAACGTGAGAAATAACTTCTTGTTTATCCTTTTATTGGTATAAAAACAATTCCATCGTCGTGGAATTGCTTCTCACAGCGATGGAATCGGTTGTAATAGTTGTATGGTGTAGTGATTAGAAGAATTTAGTTTCCTGACCAACAATTTCGGAGAGGAGCAGATTAGCCAGACGGCTTGTTCCTAAGCGGAATAATTCATTGGTTAACCATTCTTCGCCCAATATTTCTTTTACGATAGTGTAGTAAACCAATGCGTCGTGCACGGTATTGATGCCTCCGGCAGGTTTAAAGCCGACTTTTCTGCCGGTAACCATATAGTATTCTTTGATGGCTTCACACATCACATAGGCAGCTTCGGGGGTCGCGGCAGGATTTTCTTTACCGGTAGAAGTTTTGATGAAGTCTGCGCCCGAATACATCGATAAAATAGATGCTTTCTTAATGTTGGAAGCATTTCCGAGTGCTCCTGTTTCCAGAATTACTTTCAAGTGCTTGTCTCCGCAGACTGCTTTTAATTCTTCGATTTCATCGCACATTCCTTCATAGTCACCGGTCAGGAACTTGCCGACCGAGATGACAATGTCTATTTCGTCTGCACCGCTATGAATAGCCATGGCAGTTTCTGCCACTTTCACTTCAATGAATGTTTGTGAAGAGGGAAATCCCCCCGATACACAGGCAATATTTACGTTATCGGCTTCCAGTGTGTCGTTTACTATCTCTGCCATATTGGGGTAAACACAAATGGCGGCTACATTGCTCAAATCGGGATATTTGTCAACGAAATCGTTTACCTTTTCGGTAAATTTCATTACGCTTTCTTCCGAGTCGGTACATTTTAATGTGGTGAGATCAATGCAGTGGAAGAGGAATTTCTTAACTTCCGGTGTATTGTTTTCAGCCAAATGCTCTTCGATGAAATGGGTAACTTTTGCTTTTACATCTTCATCATTCAGATGGGTGTTGTATTTGGCAAGTGCTTCCATATACTTGTCGTGAGCATCCTCATGTTCGTGACCATGCTCGTGACTGTGGCTACAATCGTGGTTATGTTCCATAATTCTTTATAATTTGGGGTTGTTTTTATGTCTGTCTTTGTCTCGGTTTGTTTTCTTTTCGAGATTCCGATGAAAGGCTTCCGTCAGGTCTACACCTGTCTGGTTGGCGAGGCAGAGGAGTACCCAAAGCACATCGGCCATCTCGTCTGCAAGGTTGCATTTTTCGCCCTCCTTGAAGGATTGGTCACCATATTTACGTGCCATGATACGTGCCAGTTCACCCACTTCTTCAGTCAGTACGGCCATATTGGTCAGTTCGTTGAAGTAGCGCACGCCGTATGTTTTAATCCAGCGGTCTACTTCTTTCTGTGCTTCTTCCAGTGTCATATTATTCTTTGTTTTTTGAGTCCATACATATAGTAACAGGGCCGTTGTTCAGAAGTTCGACTTTCATGTCGGCTCCGAATTCTCCTGTACCCACTTCGCGTCCAAGAGCGATACTGAGTTCATTGCAGAAGTATTCATATAAGGGAATAGCTGTTTCCGGTCGTGCAGCACGGATGTAAGAGGGGCGATTGCCCTTCTTGTAGGAGGCGAATAATGTAAATTGGCTGATAACCAATATATTACCTTCTGCTTCCAGAATGGACTTATTCATTACTCCATTTTCATCATCAAATACTCTCAAGCCGATTACCTTTTTACATAGCCAATCTGCATCTTCTTGATTATCAGCTTCTTCAATACCTACTAATATCATTAATCCTTTTTCTATGGCCGACTTGCAGACCCCGTCGATGGTGACGGATGCATGGCTTACTCGTTGTATAACTATTCTCATATTTTATTTTTTATCGTTTTTTGCAGATAGTATATATGCAAAGGTAGAAAAATCCCTTCTATTCTGTAAGGCTTTCTTTGATATTTTTAGCGGCAGCTTCGCCCACTACGGCGGCTATTTCTTCCAGTGTTGCTTTTTTTATGCGTGCCACACTCTTAAACGTTTTCAGAAGGGCGGCTTTGCGCTTCTCGCCGATTCCCGGAATACTGTCCAGGGCAGAGGCTACCTGACTCTTGCTTCGTTTGTCACGATGGAAAGTGATGGCGAATCGGTGCACTTCGTCTTGTATATTCTCTAGAAGATGAAATAACGGTGTGCTTTGTTTAATGCCGATGGTAAGCGGAGGAAATCCGTAAAGCAGTTCCGAAGTGCGGTGTCTGCGGTCTTTGGCAAGTCCGGCAATGGGAATACGCAGATGAAGTTCGTCCTCGATAACTTCACGAACGACCTCCATTTGTCCTTTTCCACCGTCGGTGATGATGAGGTCGGGCAGGGGAGAACCTTCTTCGATAAGGCGTGTGTAGCGGCGTCGGACAACTTCCTTCATGGAGGCATAATCATCGGGTCCTTCTACGGTTTTAATATTAAATTTGCGATAGTCTTGTTTGCTGGGCTTACCCATTTTGAATACCACGCAGGCGGCTACGGCATTCGAGCCTTGGATGTTGGAATTATCAAAACATTCGATGTGGGCGGGCATTTTCTCCATGTGGAGCTGGTCTTGTATTTCTTTCAGGATGCGTACTTTCTTTTGCTCGGGATTCAGCTTGTCCGCTTGTTTCAGGCGGTCTACTTTATATTGTTTTACATTCATGACGGATAGATCGAGCAAGTGTTTCTTCTCACCTCTTTGGGGAATGGTGAAAGTTACATTGTTCATCTCCATATCCACCTCGAAAGGAACGATAATTTCTCGTGAAGTACTATTGTATCGTTCTCTCATTTCTACGATTCCCAGTTGCAAAAGCTCTTCTTTGGTTTCGTTCAAACGCTTTTTATATTCGAATGTGAAGGCTTGGTTTATGCAGCCGTTGGTAATGTGGAGGTAATTGATGTAAGCCGAGTTTTCATCCATTTCAATGGAAAATACATCGACATTATGAATAATGGAATTGACAACCTCGCTTTTGGAACGATAGGTTTCTATGAGGTCATACTTTTCCTTTATCTTTTGCGCTTCCTCAAATTTCATTTCGGAAGCCAGGGCTTGCATCTCTTCCATGAGCAGGTCACTTACAATCTGTGTATCGCCTTTTAAAATCTCTTTGATTTCACGGATATCTTTCATATAGTCTTCGTGAGATTGGCGTCCTATGCACGGCCCTTTACAATTCTTTATATGATATTCCAGGCAGACATCAAACTTCCCGGCATTGATATTCTCCGGGGTAAGATTTAATTTGCAGGTACGGATAGGATAGAGCTTTTTAATCAAATCGAGTACGGCATACATCGATGGAACATGACTGTACGGGCCGTAATAGCCGGAGCCGTTACGTATAATTTTACGTGTCTTGAAGATGCGGGGAAAGTATTCGTTACTTACGCAGATAGAAGGGTAGGTTTTGTCATCCTTCAGCATAACGTTGTAACGCGGACGGTATTTCTTGATTAGGTTATTTTCGAGTAAGAGGGCATCCTCTTCCGTTTTTACTACGATATAACGGATGTCTGCAATCTTGCTGACCAATACTCGTGTCTTTCCATTGGGATGTTCTCTGTTGAAATAAGAAGAGACTCTGCGCTTTAAATTCTTGGCTTTTCCAACGTAGATAATTGTTCCCTCGGCGTTCAGATATTGATAAATGCCGGGGCTTTCGGGAAGGTTGAGAACAATTCCTCTCAGATATTCATTGGTGCTAATCTCTTCTTTTTTCTCCATATTGTTACAATATTATTGTTTTGGGATAAAGACGGATTTCATACGTCTGCTCCAAAGGTTTATATACTATCTTTGGTTGTAGGGGTAATGTTTGGTTATTTGCAGATATTCGCGGATACATTATTCGGAATATGGGGTTGTGTCAAAACCTGGATAATACTGTCGTTTGGTTCGTAGGGGTGAGGTTCGCTCGCCCGAAAACAGTTTGCTTTGTGTCTTCGGGCAGGCAACCCCTGCCTCTACAGCTGACGATCGGATAGACCGGTTTGGTTTTGACACACCCCCAAAGGTACATTTTTCGACTGCAGGCGAAGTTTATAATTGCAGCAGTGTATCCACTGTGATATCGGCAGGAAATGCCTTTCTCCCGTTCAGTCCTTTTAATTCTATAATGAAATTGATATATGCTTTCTTGGCACCACATTTTTGTACCAAGCGGTGGGTGGCTGCCATTGTTCCGCCTGTAGCCAATAAATCGTCGTGCAGCAAAACAACATCCTCTTCACTGATGGCATCCTTGTGTATTTGGATGGTATCGGTGCCGTATTCTTTGGCGTATGTTTCCTCCAGAACTTCAGCAGGGAGCTTGCCGGGCTTGCGTGCCATTACAAAACCTGCACCTAAACGTGCTGCCAAAGCACCGCCCATGATGAATCCTCGTGATTCGATACCCACCACTTTGGTGATGCCTTTATCCTTGTACATCTCATATAATGTGTCCAACATTTCCTGCATGCACTCGGCACTCTTGAACAGTGTAGTGACATCATAGAATAAAATACCCGGGATAGGAAAATCAGGTATTTCTCTTAAATTAGCTAATAGCGTTTCTTTGCTCATAACCAGCGTTTTATTGTTTAATAATTAAATAACTTGTTTCACGTGAAACATTGCCTTTTTATCTTCCGAGAAGCACCAGCAGAACATTGATATCGCTGGGCGAAACTCCCGGGATGCGGCTGGCTTGCGCCAATGTTTCAGGGTCTATCTTTATTAATTTCTGACGGGCCTCGGTAGAAAGCGAGTTCAGCGAATTATAATCAAACTTGCCTTTTATGCGGATAGCTTCCAGGCGGTGAATCTTGTCGGCAATCATTCGCTCACGGTCGATATATCCCTGATACTTGATAAGAACTTCGGCTGCTTCGATTATCTCTTCTTTGCGGTCGGTTATATTATTCAGCATTTCTTTGAACGAGGGGATATGCTCGGCAATACTTTCTATTGTTATTTGCGGGCGGTTTATCAAGTCTATTAATTTGCATCCGTGAGTGAGGCGGGCGGTTCCTAAATGTTCCAAAGCGTCATTGATGAGTGCTGCTTTGATGGAGAACTTCCTGGTAAAATCAATGATGGAGTTTACCGCTTCGCGTTTACTGCACAGGTGCTCGTAGCGGTCTTGTTTGACAAGTCCCAGTTTATATGCCCGTTCGGTCAGACGCATATCGGCATCATCCTGACGGAGCAGGATGCGATATTCGGCACGTGAGGTAAACATACGATAGGGTTCGTCGACACCTTTTGTCACGAGGTCGTCAATCAATACACCGATATAAGCTTCGTCTCGTGCTAAGGTGAATGGTTCTCCACCGTGGCAGTTGATGTGTGCATTGATGCCGGCAATGATACCTTGTCCTCCGGCTTCTTCGTAACCGGTCGTTCCGTTCACTTGTCCGGCAAAGAACAAGTTCTTGATTACTTTCGATTCCAACGTGTGTTGCAGTTGGGTAGGGTCGAAGTAATCATATTCGATGGCATAACCGGGGCGATAAACAACCAGGTCTTTGAAAGCCGGTACCTTCTTCAAGGCCGCTAGTTGGATATCCATTGGCAGAGAAGAAGAGAAGCCATTGAGGTAAAGTTCTTGCGTTGTTTCGCCTTCGGGTTCCAAGAAAAGCTGATGCTGTTCTTTATCCGGGAAGGTTACGATTTTTGTTTCTATACTGGGGCAATAGCGAGGCCCGATACTCTGAATTTGTCCGTTGAAAAGGGGAGAGTCGGGGAGTCCTTCACGCAAAATCTTGTGTACTTCTTCATTTGTAAAGCAAGTCCAGCATTGCAGTTGTTTCAGCTTGCGCGGTTCGCTCATGAAAGAGAAACGGTGAAAGTCATTTTCTCCGTCTTGTGTTTCCATCAGTTCATAGTGTACGCTGCGACCGTCAATACGAACAGGAGTACCGGTCTTCATTCGTCCTGCAATGATTCCGTGACGAGTGATAGACTCGGTCAAATGGTAAGAAGCAGGTTCGGCGATTCGTCCTCCCGCCAGCTTTTTGCGGCCGATATGCATCAGCCCGTTCAGGAAAGTTCCTGCGGTCAGCACGATACATTTTGCATGGAATGTAACTCCCCAGCAAGTGACCAGTCCGGTTACTTCACCATTTTCGACTATCAACTCCTCTACTGTATCTTGCCAGATATGCAGATTGGGTGTGTTCTCTAATATTTCACGCCATACCCAGATAAATTTACCGCGGTCGCACTGCGCACGCGGACTCCACATGGCAGGTCCTTTTGAGCGGTTGAGCATGCGGAACTGGATAGCAGTGCGGTCGGTTACAATTCCCATGTATCCTCCCAGCGCATCTATCTCTCTTACGATTTGTCCTTTTGCGATGCCTCCCACAGCCGGGTTGCAACTCATTTGCCCAATCTTATTCATATCCATCGTGATAAGGCAAGTCTTTGAACCCAGATTCGCTGCGGCAGCGGCTGCTTCGCAACCGGCATGTCCGGCACCAATTACAATTACGTCGTACTTAAAATCCATTGATTTATTTCTTTTTACCGTGGCAAAATTACTAAAAAGTTGTCAGAAAGTAGGTTGAGGGATTGTTAGAAAATGATAGAGAGAGGAAAAAGGATGATAAAAAAGAGAATCGAGGGATTATTTTGTCAGGAATCGAGTGTTTTCTTATTGAAGTTCTCTGTTTGGGGCGATGTATTTCGGGTCACATTGTTTTCTTGGGGATTCGACATTTCATACTCACCGACCAAGGGAAGGATAAGCCGTTTTTTAGGGTCAGTCAAAGGCTTTTAAACGGAAAATTATTACAGTCCATTGCAGCAGACCGTACAGTCTGCTACGGTGGACTGTACGGTCTGCCGTAACAGACTATACAGTCCACTGTGGAAGTCTGTAGTAATCCGACTTACAGACAGGCATAACCGAAAGGATGGAAATGCATAGTCCGGCTAATGAAACGACTTAGGTGGTTCAAAACGTATGCAGAGTTTGAAAATCGGAGAAGACAGCATCCGGTGACAGGGAGTGCTTGATATATTAATGGAAGAAGCGGTTCAGATACTCAGCATTTCCAATGCCTTGTTTTCTGCTGCTTCCATTATTTCGCGTTCTCCGGGACCCTTGTCATTGATGCCGCAGAGATGCAGGATACCATGTATAATGACGCGGTGAAGCTCCCGCTCATACGGTTGGTTGAATTGCTCTGCATTCGTGCGGACAGTATCCAGACTGATGAATAAATCGCCCGAAAGACGGTTGCCGGCACAATAGTCGAAAGTAATGATATCCGTATAATAATCATGTTGTAAATATTGGCGGTTTACTTCCAGAATCTTTTCATCCGAGCAGAAGATATAAGCTATTTCACCGACTCTTTTTCCATAGTCGGCAGCAACCTTTTTTATCCATTCTGTAGTTTCCCTTTTCTTGATGGCAGGCATTTCAATGCCTTCTGTCTGATAACTAATCATACTTTTCTCATTTTTAAAGACGGGCAAAGATAGATAAAGTATTCTGATAATCCTCTTTTATCCAAAGAAAAGGTAGCAAATAAAGATAGCCGCAATCACTCCTGCCAGGTCTGCCAACAGTCCGCAAGGCACCGCATGGCGGGTTTTTACGATACCTACACTGCCAAAGTAGACAGCGAGGATATAAAAGGTAGTATCAGTAGAGCCTTGAAAGATACACGCCAGACGCCCGACGAAGGAGTCCGGACCGTAAGTCGTCATGGCATCTACCATAAGTCCTCTGGCCCCGCTTCCGCTTAACGGTTTCATTAAGGCAGTAGGCAGTCCGCCCACAAAATCGCTGTTGATGCCGCATAGTTTGACTGCACCTTCGATGCCGTCAATCAGATAATCCATCGCACCGGAAGCACGGAAAACACCAATTGCAACCAAGATTGCAACCAGATAGGGGATGATGCGTACAGCGGTACTGAATCCTTCTTTTGCTCCTTCTACGAAAGCATCATATACGTTGATTTTCTTTTTCATTCCTGCTATGATGAAACCGATAATTATCAAGAATAAGAAGACGTTGGCAGTGGTGGTGGAATAAATATCAATCTGTGTTCGGGAAAGAGTATTGAAGAAATAGATGATACCTGCTACCAAAAGGCTTATTCCTCCCAGAAATAACAAGATAGTGCGGTTAAGCAAGTTTATTTTCTGGTAAATGCTGACAGTGATAATTCCGGCAAGCGTTGAGAAGAAAGTGGCAAGAAGAATGGGTACAAAAATATCAGTCGGTTGAGCTGCTCCCAGTTGGGCACGATATACCATGATGCTGATCGGAATGAGTGTCAGCCCGGAGGTATTTAAGACCAGAAACATAATCATCGGATTAGTGGCTGTGTCTTTCTTTGGGTTTAGTTCCTGTAAGCCTTCCATCGCTTTCAAACCTAACGGTGTGGCAGCATTGTCCAATCCCAGCATATTTGCCGCCAGATTCATAAAAATGCTCCCGGTCACCGGATGCCCTTTGGGAATCTCCGGAAAAAGTTTGCAAAACAGAGGGCTCAACAATTTAGAGAACAAAGCAATGACTCCCCCTTTCTCGCCTATCTTCATAATTCCGAGCCAGAGTGAAAGCACGCCGGTCAATCCCAATGAAATCTCGAATGCAGTTTTGGAAGAACTGAAGGTTGAATTGATAATCTCGGGAAAGACCTGGGTATCTCCTAGAAAAACAAGTCTTACCAATGCAACTGCAAAGGCGATTAGGAAGAAGGCAATCCAAATATAATTGAGCACCATAACTGTTGAGTGTTTTTGTTTGCGAGCAAAAGTACAAATAAATCCTCTAATTCGGATAAGGATGCATGATGGAAATTTTTAAGCGATTCTCGTTGATTGGCGGGATGAACATTTGATAGAATTATCACTTGTTTCCGTCTTTTTTGATTGGATAATTCCATTTGAGTATGACTTAATGTGTGTTTTCCTTTTAGTTTTTATGGAAAAAAGGAAGGAAAAGAAATAGAAAAGAACTTTTTATTCTAGAAAGAAGATGCCCGGTTCGTCGTTTTTCGAGTTTCGGAGAATAACTCTTGCGGTTGTAGAGACGGTAAAATAGTGCTTTTTGCCATATACTCTTTATTGTTGGCATAGATAAAGAGCACACTGCCTCCCTTAATTGTATTAATGATCGGTTTGGTAAGTGCCTGCGGCAATGCCGGACATCCGAAACTTCTTCCTAATCTCCCGCCCCTGCATACGGAAGGATTGGCATAAGCAGCACCATGTACTACAATGGCACGCTCGCGTGCACGGTCGTTAATTCCTTTTTCCAGTCCATCCAATAATAATGAATAACCGTTCTTTCCCCGGTAAGTGCTTCCGGTGAGATAGAAACCGAGTGAGCTCTTATATGAGCCGACCGCATTGGAGAAAGAAGTGGCATAGTTTTCCCCACTGTTTTTGCCGTGTGCGACTACCGATGAGTAAAGTAGCTTTCTTTCTTTCATATCGAACACGAACAAACGTTTTTCGGTCGACGGTTTGGTGAAGTCGATAAGAGTTAATACAGGTTTCTTTTTCTGTTCTATTTTGTTGTAACCTTGCACAGCTTGTCGGAATGCCGGAAAGTTTACAATTCCTCCCAAATTCATTTCTTCAAATAAAACTTCGCCATCCGTTAGTTCGTTTTCAGGAATGGCCATATCTGTCATCTCCTCGGAGACAGACGTCCGAGTAGATACGTTACTGAATGGGAAAAGAAATAGGAATAGAAATAAAAAAGCTTTGTACATAGGTGAAAACTAAATAATGGGTGCAAAGTTACGCACATTTCTATTCCAAAACAAATATAATTGTCTCATTAACAGGTGCCCAGTCAAAAATAAACTTGGCATGTGATGTTGCGTTGCGCACGCACATGTGCGAACGGGGTGTCGTTCCTAACGTATAGCTATATTCGATAATACCTTTCGCCGGTGCATTGGTGGGCACACCATGAATATAGCCACCATTGTTGAAGCGGTTGGCATAAGGAGCAAATCCTCCGGTTGCGGTGGAACCATCTTTGAGGAAAATCATTTTTGGCTTCTTTTCTTGCAAGACAAACATACCCAATGGTGTGGGCTGTGCATAGGGCGGCCGCCGTTGCCCTGTCGTTGCCGGATTCATGCTGCGTACCAACCATTCCCCCTCTTTCTTTCGTTCCAGAGTCGTGATATTCTGGTTATGGCGGTCTACAAAGATAGCTTTATCAAAAACGACAGTATCGGGAATGAGTTTCACATATTTGGTAGGTGCATACCATTCTCCTCCTATATATATAGGTGTGACTTTCGTAAACTTTCCTTTTGTACCCAGATGGCGCGTCAGCAACCCATCCAGTCCATAACGTACCGGAGTGAGCGTATCATTGAGCTCATATAACGGTACTCCCTGATATCGTTCCACCCCTAAAGTATCAGCCACACGTTTATAAGCATCCCGCTTAAAATTCTTGACCAGCGGAGCTTCTCCATTCCGGTTCTTATAATTCTGAAGGATACACCATTGTGATGGTTTCTGCCGGATATTTTCCAACAAAGCTAACCTCTCTTTTATCTTTTCCCATTGAAAGCAGCGTGTTGTATCCTTATAAGGGTAGATATCTTTTAAAGTATGCTTGTCATAAAGCAGCTCTTTTTCTATTTTTATATCTTCGGCAGCCAGTTCTTTCACCATAATTTCGGCAGGAGTTTCGGCAATGGAATCCCGGTCTTCGAAGATGGCGGATTGTTGCGCGTCGTTTTCCGCTTTCGAGTTGCAGGAACAGAGTACGCAGAACCCTGTCAGCCAATATATGAATCCTATCCTTTTCATAACAGATATGGGGTTTGTAGAGTTCGTTTACAAATATAATTCTTTATAAGGAATAACCATGCGTTTTTGTTTAAATCTTGTATCTTTGTAGCATAACTTTGTCATTTATATCATGAAGAAATTACCTTTTCTTTGGGGAATTATTATCATATTACTGTCTGTTGCCGGATGTCGTCCGTCCAATCACCGTGCTTTACTGCAACGCGCCGATTCATTGATGACGGATTATCCTGATAGTGTCCTGTCTCTGCTTGCGCAACAGCAAGAACATTTGGCCGACTTCTCGGAAGAAGAACTGATGAGTTATGTATGGATAAAAGCGATGGTCCATAGCGCGAGAAATATATCGATGACAGAAGATTCTTTATTGCCTAAAGCGGTGGATTACTTCCGCAAACATGGCGACCGAGAGAAAGTGATGAAAGGTTATATCCTGAAGGCGAACTATCTGAAATGGATAGACCGGCTGGATGATGCCATTGCAGAGCTGGATAGCGGAGTGGCACAGGCAAAGCAAGCCAATGACTCCGTCAATGTCCGCGACCTGCTTTATTATAAGGCGAATATTGTTTACGAGCTTCGCAGAGATTACCGTGAGGTGGCCAGCCATGTGAAAGAGGCCTTGACTTATTCCCCTGACACTACTTCCCCTGATTTGGCAGGAATGTTCTATTTTTTCGCCATTAATCTTGGACTGGTTGGCGATGACTCTTGCACTTATTATTATGAGAAGAGCATTGCGATGGCTGAAGCCAATAAAGATACAGCATATTTATGCCATTATATGCGGAACTATGCTTCTAACCTGATGCGTTCCGAGAAGGTGGAGAAATCAAATGCACTAATCCGCCGTGTTTGGGAGTTGATGCCGGTATATCGTGAAAAGATGGCTGTCACCCATGCAATCCTGGTTGAGAACTTTCTTTATTTGCGGCAACTTGATTCGGCTGCATATTATCTGGATATGGCGTGGCAAGCTGAAGCGAAAGCAGAGCAGCAGTCCGGTGTGAACATCAGTACACGCCTTTTGCTCTATGAATTACAGAATGTGGTGGACTACGCTATGGAAGGTAGTATCTCGACGATTAGAACCGGACGGTTTGGCGATTCCCTTATCTTGGCAGATTGGAACAAGCAGAGCACCATACAGCAACAGATGGATACAAAAATTAAGCTCGAACGTCAGAATTATACATTGATAATCGACCGTCAGCGTACACAACTGTTACTGGTCACTTTCTTATTTATCTTTGCGGTGGGTGGTTTGTGTGTTTTCTTTTATATTCGCAATCGACACCTGCGTTTGGCGGAAGCCGAAGACCGCATCGAAACACTTACCCGGCTATTGGAAGACGCGAATAAAGCGAGTGAGTCAGAGTATGACAGCGCCTTCTTTAAAAAGATACTGTTGAAGCAACTGGGTATTATCCGTTTGGTGGCGACTGCTCCCACTTCGCAGAATCAGGACTTGCTGCGCCGCATATCGGGGATTACCAACAAAGAAGTCCCTGTCGAGGCTCTTTTGGTGTGGGCCGATCTTTATCCGGTTATCGATACTATTTATAACGGATTTTATTCCCGGATGGAGACGCTTTACGGATACTTGCTTTCCGAGAAAGAAAAGCAGGTATGCTGTTTGTTGTGCGCCGACTTCTCGACAAAAGAAATCGGGGTGGTGACACAACAGAGCGTGGCCAGCGTGTATGTTCGCAAAACAGCAATCAGAAAGAAGTTGGGAATGGATGAGAAAGGAGATATTGTGGAATATATAAATAATACGCAGGCAACATAATACGGATTTAGTCTCCATTAAGATTCGCTTCGCCCTATTTAAGACTTTTATAAATCAAACTATTTGATAATCAGTGAAATAATACTCTCTGATTAAGACTTTTTATTTCCTGATTTAGTGTGTTTAAGCCCCTTCTTGCTGTTACCTTTGTGCTAAACAAAACGAATTACAGAATGAAAACTTTATTACGAAAAAGACTTGTTTCCCTATTTGTCCTTTTATGTTGTACATGGGGAACAATCACGGCACAAACTTATCGATTATCAGGATGTGTGAAAGATGAGACGGGAACTCCTGTCGAAGTGGCCAACGTCATATTGCTTCACTCCACTGACAGTATGTATCAGGATGGAATGATTACCGATACGAATGGTTGCTTCCAGTTGCAAGAACCCAAAGGGAACTATTTACTGCGTGTTACCCTGTTGGGCTATCAGGATTTGTCGTTGCCTCTTACCCTATCCAAAGATACTGATTTAGGCAGTTTGGTATTGAAAAACTTGTCCATAGCGATGAGTGAGGTGACTGTGACAGCCGCCAAGCCCGTTATCAGGCGTGAGATAGACCGTGTGGTCTTTGATGCGGGAAACTCTATTGCCAGCGTAGGCGGTAATGCATTGGATCTCCTTCACGATGTACCCGGCTTGCGCGTGTCTCAAAGCGGAGTCGACATCATAGGAAAAGGAGGAATCAAGATTTATATCAACGACCGTGAGACCAAACTCTCCGGTGAGGAACTCATTAATTTTCTTCGCTCCTACAGTGCTTCTCAAATTAGCAAGGTAGAAGTGATTACCACTCCTCCTGCCCGCTATGATGCCGAAGGCAATGCTGGTATCCTTAACATCCGCCTCAAGGAACGTGTCAAAGACCATATCGGAGGCAACGCTTTCGGCTCTTATCTGTATGGTGAGAAATATAACTATGGGTATGGCGGCCTGAGCCTACAGTTCAATCGTCAACGCGTAACCGCTTACCTGAACGGTAGCGGAGCTTACGGTAAAACCGGCTATGTGGAGCGTAACGGGCGTTTCTATACCGACCAGACATGGCGCAGCCGTTCCGAAAGCGATTATTCTCTTTCTTCCTTTTATGTAGACGGAGGGATAGATATCGATATGGGCAGACAATGGAATATAGGTACCCAACTTACCTATATCAACAGTGCTCCCAATAATGTAACGGACAACCGTACCGAAGTGCACGACATTCAGGAACTTCGTACCGATTCATTCATGCTCGGCCGTGATGATAAGGACTATTCACAGAATCGTGTGAATGTAAACTTCCATGTCGATAAGTCATGGGGAGATAAAGGACACAAGATGATATGGGATGTCGATTATCTGAAAGACAAGTCCAATACATTCTTCGATTTTGATTCTGAAAGCCACCTGCCGACAGGAGAAATAATCCCCGGCTCGGAGTTTAATTATGATAAGAATCAGCGCCGTACGGTAGATGTAATCTCTTCTGCACTCGATTTCATCCTTCCCGGTGACAGTTACAGCTTCACGACAGGTGCGAAAGCATCTTTTACCGACACGCGTAACCGTCTGAACTATGACAACTCCAATGTGTCTTTCACTCAAAATGACTTTTTCCGGTATAAAGAACAAATCTATGCCCTTTATGCCGACTATAGCCATAACTTTGGCTCCCATTTCTCAATGAAAGCCGGTCTACGTCTGGAGCACACCCGGACAACAGGCATTTCCGAGTCCCAGCAGACAACGGACAAGCATGACTATACCCGCTTGTTCCCTACTTTCTATCTGATGTATAAGCCGAATGAAGATAATGTGTTGAATATGAATATATCCAGCCGCATTTCGCGTCCGGCACAGAATATGGTGAATCCTTTCCTTACTTACGAAAACAAATATAGCGAGCATCGTGGAAAGGAAGACCTGAAACCCAGTTATCGTTATAATGCAGAGCTCTCTTATACCCTGAAGAACAACTTGAATTTCTCTATATTCTATTCGTATGCCACTGATGTATTCTCGCAGCGGCTGATGCTGAATGAGGAAACGCATGTCCTTTCCTCATTGTGGGACAACTATATGAAAAACCGTTCTTTCGGTATTACCAACTCTTATACGTTCCGTTTGGGGTGGTTGCAGACGTTTGCCCAGCACACGTTAAAGTATAACAGGACCACTTCCAGCGCGCCCGAAACCCATCCTAAAAATTCCGGTTGGGATTATAACATCAATATCCGTAACACATTCTATCTGAATACAGCCAAAACGTTGGTTGCCAGTCTTTCCGGTTACTATTCCGGACCGAGTCATGACCAGGTGAGTCATCGGGAAGGTTCCTATGGAGCCAGTGGAGGTATCCGTTATAGTATGTTGGGCAACAAACTGAATCTGAGCCTGAATGTAAGTGATTTTTTGGTGAAGAATATGCAGGGGACCAGCTACTCCAACGGACTCTATACGAAGTTCAACAATACCTTTACCTATACGAGTTTCCGTATCGGGGTAAGCTATAACTTCGGTGCCGATATCAAGCGTAAAAAACATAATTTGAGTAACACGGATATTCAAAACCGCCTGTAGTCGGGAGCGGATTTTTCCCCTTGTATGCCTTTGTTTTTGTCACAAAGGTGGAGAACAACTTTTCTTTTTTTCTATGGCAGGTCAGTTTGCCAATCATGCTGTAAATAAGAACGGTTAAGTGGAAATGAGATTTATTTCCCTTAACCGTTCTTCCGATGAAATGGGGGATTTTAGGCAGGTCGAAGAAATATAATTCTAGAAAATGAGATTCTTTTTTTAGCGGGATTGATACAGATATGCATGTTCGGCAAGTATGGCAGAATATCCTATTTTATAAAATACCTTATGTCCTCATCGTTTTATCTTCCTAATTGCAAAGGAATAAAAAAACAGACAACTTATCTTTGTCGGATGCTGTTAAGTCAAAAAAATAATTTAAAGATTAGATTACGATGATTACAATTAACCTAAAGAACAGGTGTTCAAGTAAAAAGTCTCTGGCACTCTTTATGCAAACGAACATTACTCATTTGAAAGAGTTGGAACAAACTCGCACAGGTGAAACCTATGCGACTGCATTTAATAGTTTTATGAGATTTACGAATGGCGAGGATGTGTCGCTAAGTGAAATGGACTCAGACATGATGGTGGCTTATGAAACCTATTTAAAGGTGAATGGGGTGAGTATGAATACTATTTCTTTCTATATGCGCATACTTCGGGCTGTATACAACCGTGCCGTGGAGCAAGGAATTACTTTGCAACGCTATCCTTTTAAGCACGTCTATACAGGAGTGTGTAAAACTATCAAGCGCGCTCTTCCCCTCAGTGTGATAAAGCAGATAAGATTGTTGGAATTGCCTCCAAATTCTACCTTGGATTATGTGCGTGATATGTTTTTGTTTAGTTTCTATACCCGCGGAATGTCTTTTGTAGATATGGCCTATTTGCATAAAGAAGATTTGTCGGAGGGTATTTTATCGTATAAAAGGAAGAAAACGGGGCAGTTACTCCATATCAGGTGGGAGAGATGTATGGAAAATATTGTGAAGAAATATTCTTGGAATCACACTGTTTATCTGCTTCCCATTCTTAAGGACAACGGTGTGGATGAAAGAAGGCAGTATAAAAATGCCATCACTCTCATGAATCGCAGGTTGAAGGATATAGGCAGGATGGTGGGACTAACCCATCCGTTGACAATGCACTGCGCGCGCCATTCATGGGCCAGTGTGGCAAAACATAAACGTATTCCTTTGTCTGTCATCAGCGAAAGCATGGGACATGATTCCGAAGGAACGACCATGATTTATTTGTCATCGTTGGATACGGCTGTAATCGATGAAGCCAACAAGCAAGTATTGAAAGAACTTTTCTAAAAAAGTTTGTATCTTAAAAGGATACCGTATTAGGTACAAAAAACTTCAAATCCGTCAGCTGATACGGAAATCCTTTGCCGAGCCGGGGTATGGCTGACAGGTTTGAGGGAAACGTACGGATATTTTGCAGGTTATTCAACTCACAGAAAATGTTTATCTGGCAGAACTTGCCGATATTTGTCAGGAAAGAAAGCCGCGGCATCGTTGGTATCTCATATGAATCACCCCTTAGTGTCAACCTCTAATCAATGCCTTTGATGTAATTCAATATGTGCTGTATGAAATCAAGTACTTTGAATGGATGTTGAGAAGCTGCTGTTTCGGATGTTAATGCTATGTAATCAATCCCTTCTAAACACGAATTAGTAATATCAATAATTTCTGCACGAAGAGGTATTTGGCTCCATTTTAAAGAGTCCAAAGTTCCTGTTCCAATAGATATTTTGCAACCTGCTTTTTGTGCTTTCTGTATGATTTCTTTTTGTATGATTCCTATTTTTTCAATACCCAATGAGAGCCCCAGATCTCCGCGTCCAACAAATATTGTGTCCGACTGTGCTAATATACTTTCAATATTAGATACTGCCGTGCCGGTTTCTATTTTGGGAATGACAGAAGCCGCGTGAGGAAAGACCTTCTTAGCCCAAACAAGATTGTCTCCGCTTTCAATAAAAGATAAAATAAGACTGATTGGGAAACGATGCAGGACTGAGTTTACTTCTGCGATTTCTTTTTCATCAATAAGAAATTTAAAAAACTCTTTTCCTTTGATGCCGATTGCAACATGATTGCCCAGTCTGCCACCGGAAAGGGAGCGTAATGTTACTGTATTCTGATGAACCCCTTCGACTACAGCTTCAATTTCGCCATCACCAAAATATGGAGGCAAAGTGATGATGCCTTTCACACTAATTTCTCATAAACAGGCGGTTTCAGCAGTTGTTATGTGTGAAAGGAGGTATGCAATAAACTTTCTACCGGGTTAATTTTTGCCTTTTTCTTCTTTTTATCAATCGATAAAAGTGTTTTAGAAAAAGACTTTGTTCTTTTTGAAAAACACTTAAGTCTTTCTCAGAAACTCCTTGGTCTTTTTTGAAAACCTCAAAATCTCTCCATTATGATACGTTGACATCCGTTAAGATTTTCGAGTTGGATGTAAAACAAATGATTGATGGTACTTAACCTGTTGGGAACGTGGTGAATAAGATTTCAGGAGAGAGAAGAAAAAAAGTGCATCTCTTAGTAAGAGATACACTTTTCGCTGCAAATTTACACAAAGTTTTGATAATTAAAACTTTTTGAGAAGAAAAATCACAAGGCAAGTGCAAAAATATCTTTAGTCTTAAGTTTCAGGACGCTTTTTTATGGGCTTAAACAACTAATAATAAAGTGCTTATGTGCGTTCGGTGTATCTCTTACTAAGAGATGCACCGAACGCAACCCTTTTTTAAGGGTTTGAAAGATGTATATTTATCTGAAATAGAGACGATAAAAAGAGAGTACAATGGACTACCTGTTTCTACACCGCGACAAGCGCACTTTTACTTCCGAAAGGCAGAAGAATCTGCTCTTCCGGGCTGCCCGGCTTTATTGGGAGCAGAAGTATGCGGACAGCGAAGTGGTTCCGAAAAGGAAAGTCGATTGTGAGCTATATAAATATGTATTGTATTATTTGGAAGTGCGCCAAGCGTTTCTTGACCCGAAGCTTTCACTGAAGAAGCTGAGCGATATGATTGAAACGAACCAGACTTATCTGTCGAACGTGGTCAACCGCTACTTCGGTTGCCATCTGAAAGAGTTGGTGAACACGTATCGGGTGGAATATGCCAAGGAACTGCTCCGTTCGGGCAAGTGTCTGCCGGAGGAGCTGTCCCAACGCTGCGGGTTTCTGTCGCGAAGTGCGTTTTATGCTGCTTTTAAAAAGGTGACGGGCGCCTCTCCCAAACGTTATATGAAATATGGACAGAGAGAAAAGCTCTCGGAACCAACAGAATATGTATAACCAATTTTAGTTTTTTAAATTTATAAATTTAAAGTTTTTCTATTATGAACAAAAAGTTTTTAAGTGCAATCCTGTTCGGAGCCTTGATGGTTACCTCGACAGGAACATTTGTGTCTTGTAAGGATTACGACGATGATATCGACGAAATCAACAGCAAGATTGACAAGATTGAAACCACACTGTCTGAATTGGAGTCAAAGATTGGCGACAAGGGTGTGACCAGTGTGACTTTCGACGAAAAGACAGGTGTATTGACTGTAGTTGACGGTACGGGTACAAAAACGTATACCATTAAAACAACAGCTCCTGATGTAGACGAACTAACCATTACTATTGAAGGCAAAGACCTTAAAGTAGACGGAAAAGTGATAGGTCAGGTAGGTGACACAGTCGCAGTGAAAAACGGTGAGTTGACAATCAATGGTACAGCTACCGGCATCAAGGTTGGTCAATATGCTATTTTGGACAATCAAAGCGCAGGTACTGTAACCATCACTCTGCCCGATGCAGACGGCAAATTGCAAACTGTTGAGTTGATGAAAGCATCTGCTGCATTGACTTCTGTACAGTTCCAAAAAGAAAATCCTGATTTCGTTGATATTGAAGGAACTGCCACTGCATTTCAGTGGGGTATTGCCCGTATCGCATTCCCTAACTGGGGAGGTAAAAAAGGTGCTATCACCAGAAATCAGTTGATGGTAGGTCAGACTAACGTCGTAAAGGTTCAGGTTACTCCTGCCGGCTATGACTTAGGAGCACAGACACTGACTTTGGTCGATTCAAGAGGCAATGTAGCTCCGGCAAATATAACTGCTGTTGCAAACAACAGATTAATGTCTCGTGCTGCATCGGCTAACGGCAGCTGGGATTTGTCTATCGAAATGACAGACGACGTTACTACAACCAACATTGCAAAGATATTCGATTACGATCCTGTTACCGGTACCGGACATATGGCATACACATTATGTGTAAACGGTATTCCTTATACTACTTATGAATTGGCTGTTAAACCCGACGATAATAAGTCTTCTGTTTCCGCAGCCATTACAGGTCTAACCGATGCTGATATAAAATATGTAGCAGCAGACGGACGAGTAGCAAATTTATCATCTGGTAAATTCCCCACCGGAAGCACCGAACTGTTTATCGAAGAGAATGATTTGTATGATTCATACATCACTTTTGAAGGTACAAACAAATCTTTGGCAGAACAATACGGAATCACTGTTGACGGTATGACTATCAATGTTCCTGCTTCTGCTACAGGTGTAACTATCAAGGGTATTGTACATACAATGGCTATCAACGGTTACGAATCTGCAATTACCGACAACGAAGTTACATTCAATATCATCGGTAGCACAGTAACTGCTCAGAGTATCGCTGCTACAACCCATCAGATTGCACCCGCCGCAACTGCTGCCGATGTTCTGAAAAAAGTACGCATCGATTTAGGTGATGTATTCAAGAATATTCCTGCCGCAACTCGTGAAGCAGCACGTGAAACAGCTCAGTTCTATGTAGTAGAAGAAAAGAGTCAGACCGGCTTCTTGATAGGAGATAATACTGCATTGAGTAACTCTACTTACAATAAGTTCAATACTGTTTCATATCTGAAAGCTGACGAAACACAATGGGCAGATAATACAGACGATATTCTTGACTTGCGTTATATTGATTTGGAAGTAGCAGGTAAAGTAGCTGCTGATGCTCAACCGGGTGACTATCAATTGTCATTTGTTGTAATGGATGAGAATTATGTAACAGGTAGCGGAAATATCAAAGGCAATGAAATCATCAAGATTAATATGCCGGTTAATGTGACTGTTCCTTCATTCGCTGATATGTTTGAAAAGACTGCTACCGAATGGAACACTGCCAAGACTGAATTCAATGCTAGAATTTATGTTGAACCTACCAATGATGCTCAACTGAGATTTGGCGAAGCCTTTAATAAGACTGCCAACTATGCAGATGCAGAGTATTCACAAGTTGTGTATGACGTGAAATATATTGATTCTAAATCTCCGATAGCTACCTCAAGTAATGTTGAACTTTCAACAGAGAACGGAATAGCAAGAATCAGCGGCAGAGGAGGATTAGCAATTCTGGATAAGACAGTGGTATACAATGCTACAGGAGATGCTCTGAAAGAAAATACGTTCGCAAACATGACAGCATATTATCCGTTGTTCTATCAGGCTCAAATTTCTGATCTAAACTCAACCTTGACTAATGATGAGTTCGATGCTTTGCAGGAAGCATTTACAGTAGCATCTGATTCTTATACATCGAAACTTGTTACTCCTCTTGCAGGTGTAGCTATCAGTACCGGTGATATTGTTCTTAATGCAGCCGGAGAAGCAGCGCTTTCACTTAAATTGGGTACATCAACTGTAGCTGTAAACAACACTAACATTACTAGTGGAGCAACAGCAGCACTAACCAACTCTAATGGCGCCAGCTATACTCTTGATACTGCAGCTCCTAGTGGCAATGTAGTAAAAGCTGAATTTACAATTGAATCCGGTGCAACCGTAGCTTTGACAGCTACTGGTATTAAAGTTACCGGTTTGACAGGTATGTCAACATTAAAAGTTACTTTGACTGACGCTACAGGCATTGTCTATACATCTACCGTACAGATTCAACCCGCCAAATAATGAAGTAGTATAAACCCTACTTATAAATAACTCAAAAGACCGCCTCAATCACTGTGTTGGGACGGTCTTTTTCAATATTCCACACCTTTAACAAACATTGCCAATCTTATTTTCTGCCCTCTTTTATGCCTTATTTAACTACTCAAAAACAGATAATCTTCTAAATAATTGAATAGCAAAGAGAAAATCACTAAATTTGTCGCATCAATTGAAATTACGTAATTATCATTTTAAAATGAAGGAAGAATTCGAGCTAATCGCCAAGACTTTCCAGGGACTGGAAGAGGTTCTGGCAAAAGAACTCACCGAGCTGGGAGCCAGCAATATAGAAATAGGAAGACGCATGGTATCTTTTACCGGCGATAAGGAGATGATGTATAAGGCTAACTTCTATCTGCGTACAGCCATCCGTATCCTGAAACCCATTAAACACTTTGAAGCCAAAAATGCTGATGAAGTGTACGAAGCTATTAAATCCATCGCATGGGAAGAGTATTTAGACACCAACAAGAGCTTTGCAGTAGATGCAGTAGTATTCTCGAATGAATTCCGCCATTCAAAGTTCGTAGCCTATAAGGTGAAAGACGCCATCGTAGACTACTTCCGCGAGAAGAACGGCGAACGCCCTTCCATACGCATCAATAACCCTGATGTAGCACTGAACATACACATTGCCGAAGACAAATGTACTTTGTCACTCGATAGTTCCGGCGAATCATTACATCGCCGCGGTTATCGCCAGGAGGCAGTAGAAGCTCCGTTGAACGAAGTACTGGCAGCCGGTATGATTTTAATGACCGGCTGGAGAGGCGAATGTGACCTGATAGACCCGATGTGCGGTTCGGGAACTATTCCTATCGAAGCAGCCTTGATTGCACGTAATATCGCTCCGGGCGTATTCCGCAAAGAATTTGCTTTCGAAAAATGGAATGACTTCGACCAAGAATTATTCGATACGATTTATAACGATGATTCACAAGAACGTGAATTCACACACAAAGTATACGGATATGACAATAACCCGAAAGCCAATGAAATTGCAACACATAATGTGAAAGCAGCAGGACTGAGCAAAGAGGTAATCTTAAAAATACAACCGTTCCAGCAATTCGAACAACCGAAAGAAAAGAGTATTATCATCACCAACCCTCCTTACGGTGAACGTATTTCGACAAACGATTTATTAGGTTTATACCAAATGATTGGCGAACGACTGAAACATGCATTTGCCGGAAATGATGCATGGATATTGAGTTATCGTGAAGAATGCTTCGACCAGATCGGATTGAAACCATCAGTCAAAGTACCGCTGTTTAATGGTGCTTTGGAATGTGAATTCCGCAAATATCAATTGTTTGACGGCAAATATAAAGAGTTCCGCACTGAAAATAAAGACAGAGATTTCAAACCACGACGCGAAGATACTCGTCCCCGTCGCAACAGTGAAAGAGTGGAATACGGAGAACGGCGCGAACGACGCAACTTTGACGACAAACGCGAAGGACGTGGAGATTTCAAGAACAGAGACAGAAAAGACAGAGGAAACGAAGAAAGAAAAGAATTCAAACCACGCTTTAAAAGAGAGGAAAAATAGTAAAAAAATAACCGACCTGAGATTCTGATTCAGAAATTCAGGTTGGGGAAAAATAAGAAGCTATGAAGAATATTATACTAAAAAGTCTACTTATATTAATGACATCATGTATCTCTACTATGAATGTTATAGCGCAAGATAAGAAAAGTTTTACTCTCGAAGATTTGATGCCGGGAGGAAACAATTATTTCAATCTGCAACCCAAGAATCTGCATGGACTGAAATGGTGGGGAGACGTATGTGTCAACGCCGACATAGAAGAGGTAAAAGCGGTGAACCCGACCAACGGAAAAGAGACTGTTCTCTTCACCTTACAAGACACAAATGACTTACTGGCAGCCAAGGAACTGGGAAAGATGAATCATTTATACAATGTATCTTTTCCATATGCCGAAAAGTGGATGCTGGTAAACACATCTACCCACAAAGTGCTGATTGACTGTGACAAAAAAGAAATAATATGGAGCCAGCCCATCGCTGCCAAAGCAGCCAACCAAGACTGGAACAAAGACAGCCGTTCGCTGGCTTATACCATTGCCAATAATTTGTTTGTAACCACAGCAGACGGTAAAACCCACCAAGTAACCGATGAACCCAAAGGCATCGTATGCGGTCAAAGTGTACACCGTCAGGAATTCGGTATTTATAAAGGTACATTCTGGAGTCCGAAAGGAAACCTGCTCGCTTTTTACCGCATGGATGAAACAATGGTAACGGATTACCCGCAAGTGAATACCACTACCCGTATCGCCACCCTCGAACCGGACAAGTATCCGATGGCAGGAATGACCAGCCATAAAGTTACCGTGGGAGTTTACAATCCTGCAACCGAAAAAACTGTTTACCTGAAAGCCGGTGACCCGACCGACCGCTATTTCACTAACATCAGCTGGAGCCCGGACGAAAAAAGCGTTTATGTGATAGAATTGAACCGTGACCAAAATCATGCAGAACTAGTGCGGTACAATGCAGAAAACGGAGAAAAAGATGCCGTGCTCTATGTGGAAGAACATCCCAAATATGTAGAGCCGCAACATATACTCACGTTCCTACCCTGGGATGAAACAAAATTTCTCTACCAAAGCCAACGTGACGGATATAACCATCTGTATCTGATGGATACACAATTGAAAGCAGAACCGACCTCATTCCGTACCGAAACAGATGGAACTTGTTATGAATATACTCATGTGAAGCAACTCACCCAAGGCACATGGTTAGTGAAAAACATTTTAGGTTTTAACCCTAAAGCCAAAGAAATCATCATCATGAGCACTGAGGTTTCTCCGTTACAGAGCAACGCATACGCCGTGAATGTAAAAACCGGAAAGCGCCGTCTCATCGGAAATAAGGATGGGATGCACAATGTACAACTGTCGGCAAGCGGTAAATATGTGATAGACAACTATACTTCTTCCACAGTCCCTCGTAATATCGACATTGTTCCTACTTCGGGTAAAGGAAAAAATATCAATTTGCTGACTGCTGCCAATCCGATGGATGCTTACAATATGCCCGAAATCACCCTTGGCACCATTAAAGCGGCCGACGGCAAGACAGATCTTTATTATCGTTTGATAAAACCGGTAAACTATGACCCCAACAAGAAATATCCGGCAGTCATCTATGTTTATGGCGGTCCTCATGCACAGATGATACACAATGTACGCAACTATGGTGCAGGAGGATGGGATATTTACATGGCCCAGCTGGGTTATGTAATGCTGACTGTCGACAGCCGCGGCAGTGACAATCGCGGACTGGAGTTTGAGAACTGCACCTTCCGCCAATTGGGTACAGAAGAAATGAAAGATCAGGTAAAAGGAGTGGAATTTCTGAAATCACTCGGTTATGTAGACGAAAACCGCATCGGTGTACATGGTTGGAGCTTCGGCGGCTTCATGACCACCAATCTCATGCTGACCTATAATGATATCTTTAAGGTAGGTGTAGCCGGTGGTCCGGTTATCGATTGGGGGTATTATGAAGTAATGTATGGCGAACGCTATATGGACAGTCCGCTCAGCAACCCGGAAGGCTATAATAAAGCAAATCTGAAATTGAGAGCCGGCGACCTGAAGGGACGGCTGATGCTGATTCATGGTGGTGAAGACCCCACCTGTGTACCACAACACAGCTACACCTTCCTGCGTGCATGCATTGATGCAGGTACACATCCCGACTTCTTCATCTACCCGGAAGACGGACACAATATGTTCGGCCGTGACCGTGTTCACTTATACGAACACATCACCCGCTATTTTGAAGACCATCTAAAATAATAAATTCAATATCAGAATATGAAACTGTTACTATTAGGCTCAGGCGGACGCGAACACGCCCTGGCATGGAAGATTGCCCAAAGCCCCAAGATTGAGAAACTGTATATAGCTCCGGGAAATGCCGGAACAAGCGAGGTAGGCGAAAATGTAGCTATCAAAGCCGACGACTTTGCAGCCATCAAAGAGTTTGTAGTAAAAAACGATATAAACATGGTAGTGGTAGGTCCCGAAGACCCACTGGTCAAAGGAATATACGATTACTTCAAGAACGACGAAGCACTGAAAAACGTACCTGTTATCGGTCCGTCAAAGGCAGGTGCCGTACTGGAAGGAAGCAAAGAATTTGCAAAAGGATTCATGCAGCGTCATCACATTCCGACTGCCGGTTATAAGAGCATTACTGCCGCTAATCTGGAAGAAGGTTTGGCATTTCTCGAAACACTGGAAGCTCCGTATGTACTGAAAGCCGACGGACTGTGTGCAGGCAAGGGGGTATTGATTCTGCCTACACTGGAAGAAGCCAAGAAAGAATTAAAAGAAATGCTGAGCGGTATGTTCGGTGATGCTTCCGCCACTGTAGTCATTGAAGAGTTTCTGAGTGGCATCGAATGTTCCGTATTCGTTCTGACAGACGGAAAGAACTACAAGATTCTGCCCGAAGCAAAGGACTACAAACGCATAGGTGAAGGCGACAAAGGTTTGAATACCGGTGGCATGGGTAGCATTTCTCCTGTTCCGTTTGCCGATAAGGAATGGATGCAAAAGGTAGAAGACCGCATCATCCGTCCCACTGTGGAAGGACTGGCTGCCGAAGGCATCGAATACAAAGGTTTCATCTTCTTCGGTCTTATCAATGTAAAAGGTGAACCGATGGTGATTGAATACAATGTCCGCATGGGCGACCCTGAAACAGAAAGCGTGATGCTTCGCATCAAGAGTGATTTGGTAGAACTCTTTGAAGGAGTGGCTGCCGGCAACCTGAATGAGAAGACATTGGAAATAGACCCGCGTTCTGCCGTATGTGTCATGCTGGTATCGGGCGGATATCCCGAGCACTACGACAAAGGCTTTGCCATCAACGGGCTGGATGCTGTTGAAGACAGTATCGTATTTCATGCCGGAACCGCATTGAAAGACGGAAAGGTAGTAACTAGCGGCGGACGTGTCATTGCAGTCAGCTCATACGGTGCCGATAAATCAGAGGCATTGGCCCGGTCTTTTGCCAATGCCAAGAAGATTGATTTCGAAAAGAAGTATTTCCGCTCGGATATCGGATTCGACCTTTAATGGTGTCATAGTTGAAAAGATAATGCATGACAGGCTATAATAAACTCCAGACAGAGATAGCGACGGGAAGGTTAACCCTTCCCGTTGTTATCCTTATATGCCTGTTTTTATGGGGAGCCAGCATTCATTCATGGAATGAATTGATTAGTTTTATATCGTGTGCATTGACCGGATACATGATGATTGAAATAAATACAGCCTTCACCCTGATACGAACCCGGACGATGCTGCACGTCAGCCTGTTTGGGTTTATCATATCGGCATGTATGTTTCTTCATCCATTCCATATCTCCAATCTCGTTCCACCGGCATTTATCATTGCTCTGTTCCAATTATTCCGCAGCTACGAATCCGGACAGGCATCGGGGAACATCTTTCATTCCTTTTTCTTTATCGGACTCGGTAGTCTGGCTTTTCCACAACTATTGTATTTCGCTCCTTTGTTCTATATCAGTATGATCAGTTTTCGTTCTTTGTCGGCAAAAACATTCTTTGCCGGACTGGTTGGGCTGATAGTTCCCTATTGGTTTCTCTTCGGCTATGCCTTTTATAACGGTAAAATAGAACTGTTTTACAGCCCATTGCAGTCATTAATACAATTCCAGCCTATCCACTATACCGGTTTTACTCCCGATCAAATTATTTCGTGGGGAGGCATTACATTGATATCACTGACATGCAGCGTGCACTATTTTATAGTTTCCTATTTAGACAAGACGCGTACACGTTTATTCCTCTCATTTCTGATAGCCGTCGAAGCATGGATTTATGCACTAGGTTTGTTACAACCTCAGCACTTCAATGTGTTGTTGCAATTACAAATCATTATGATGTCCATTTTAACAGGACATTTATTTACTTTAACCCGTAATCGCTTTTCCGGCATCTTTTTCATCATTACATTTGTTACCTTAATAACATTAGCTATTTATAATTTATGGATGCAATTCTTCAATTCCTGATAGACTGGGGGTATTGGGGGCTATTTCTCGGCTCTTTTATTGCCGGCAGTGTTCTTCCTTTCAGTTCGGAAGCTGTACTGGCAGCTTGTGTCGGTCCGCTGGGACTGGACCCGGTAATAAGTATTGCCGCAGCCACAGCCGGAAACGTATCCGGAGGCATGACCTGCTACTGGATGGGACATTTGGGTAACATGGAATGGATAGAGAAATATTTCCATGTCAAAAAAGAAAAAATGGACCGTGCCGAGAAGTTCGTACACGGACGGGGAGCATGGATGGCATTCTTTGCTTTTATCCCCATTTTGGGAAGTGCCATTTCCATCGTACTGGGCATGATGCGTGCCAATATATGGATTGTCATTCTGGCCATGACAATCGGAAAGGTACTTCGATATGCATTGTTGGTTTGGGGAGTGCTGGAAGCCTCCGCTTTAATGAAGTAATTTTATGAAACTGGAACAGACAGCAGACGGCAGTTATACACTCTATGTACCTGAGCTGGATGAGCATTATCATTCGGTAAAAGGAGCATTGACGGAGTCACAGCATATATTCATCGAAATGGGACTGAAGCATTCTCCGGTTGCCGAACCGCGTATTCTCGAAATAGGACTGGGCACAGGCCTGAATGCTTTCCTCACCCTGCTTACCGCAGAAGAGATTCGGAAGAAAGTATATTATACAGGCATCGAACGGTATCCGCTAAGCGAAGATACCGTACATAAATTGAATTATCCCGGCCTCATAGGAAAAGGACACGAAGACGATTACTACGCCATTCACCGTGCCGGATGGGAAACGGACGAGGTACTCTCTCCGTGGTTCACACTCCATAAGATAGAAGGGGATTTTACCCGCCTTTTTCATTCGGAAGAAGCAAGACAGACCTCTCTATCCGGTTATGACATTATCTATTTTGATGCGTTTGCACCCGAAAAGCAGCCGGAAATGTGGGAACTGTCTCTATTCAACTCTCTATATGAAATATTAAACAAAGGAGGTATCCTGACCACCTACTGCGCCAAAGGGATAGTAAGAAGAATGTTGCAGGCAGCCGGGTTTACAGTGGAACGTCTTCCGGGACCTCCGGGTGGAAAACGTGAAATATTACGTGCCACCAAATAAACGCTCAATAAATGAAAATATGAAACGAATCGTTCTCTTTCTCGTCACTCTGCTTTGCCTGAGTGCTTGCGGCTCCAAGCAGCAACAGTCCGGCAAAGAGACATTAACCGTTACACTCGAGCCGTTGCGATACTTCACGGAAGTCATTGCCGGAGATAAATATAATGTAGTCAGTATGGTTCCTAAGGGCAGCAGCCCGGAGACTTACGACCCTACTCCGCAACAGTTGGTCAATCTGGACAAAAGTACTGCCTACTTACGCATCGGTTACATTGGATTCGAACAAGCATGGATGGATAAATTGACTTCCAACGCCCCGCACCTCAAGGTATTCGATACTTCTAAAGGTATAGACCCTATCTATGAGGAAGAACACAACCATGGTGACCATCATCATGGAGGAGGTATCGAGCCACACATTTGGAACTCAACCCGGAATGCTGCTATAATAGCTGATAACATCTATGCTGCCCTGTGCCGGTTGGACAGTACCAATGCACCCTATTACAAACATCGTCTGGATAGTTTGCAAGGCATTATCACCCGGACAGACAATGAACTTCGCGGACTACTGCAACATGCAGATACCACTTTTCTTATTTATCACCCGGCATTAAGCTATTTCGCCCGCGATTACGGATTAAAACAAATCAGCATCGAAGAAGGAGGAAAAGAACCCTCGCCTGCTCATCTCAAAAATTTAATCGAGACCTGCCGCCGTGACAATGCTCACGTCATCTTTGTACAGCAGGAGTTTGATACGCGTAACGCCAAATTGATAGCCGATGAACTGGGAGTAGATGTCATCCCGATTAATCCGCTGAGCTATGATTGGCAGGAAGAAATGATAAATATAGCAAAGGCCCTTACCAAATAAAAGTGCTTATGACAAACCATCCTATTATACAACTAAACGATATCTCTGCCGCTTATGATGGAAAGACCGTACTCAGCCGTGTCAACCTGAACGTATATGAGCATGATTTTCTAGGTGTTATCGGCCCTAACGGAGGCGGAAAAACGACACTGATTAAATTAATCCTTGGACTGCTGAAACCGGTATCAGGCACCATCCGTTTTTATAAGAACGGCAAAGAAGTGCCGGAAATAACCATGGGATACCTGCCTCAGTACAACAGCATTGATAAGAAGTTTCCTATCTCGGTATACGAAGTTGTATTGTCCGGACTCAGCAAACAGAAATCATTGTTGCACCGCTATTCCCCGGAACAGCATGAACAGGTCAGGAGAATCATTTCCCGCATGGGACTGGAGGGACTGGAAGGACGTGCTATCGGTGAGCTGAGTGGCGGACAACTGCAACGGGCACTTCTGGGACGGGCACTTGTATCCAACCCGGAAGTGGTGATACTGGACGAACCTAACACATACATAGACAAACGCTTTGAAGCAAAATTATACTCTTTGCTGGAAGAAATCAATAAAGAACGGGCGATTATCCTGGTAAGCCACGATATCGGCACTGTCTTGCAGAACGTGAAGACAATAGCCTGTGTCAACGAAACACTGGATTATCACCCCGATACAGAAGTTCCCACCGAATGGCTGGAAGAGCACTTCGGATGCCCCATTGAACTGTTGGGACACGGCAATTTCCCCCATCGCATACTGAAATGTCACTGCCACGAAGACGGGCAGACTGAAAACAAAGATAAATAATTATCTACCGTAAGAGGCTGACCCCAAAAGTATATTGCACTCAGAATGACAGAATGAGCTGCCAAACTTTTCAGCCGGCCTCCTACAGTGGATAATTATGTTTATCACATCTTTACTTTCGTCTTCAAACGGATATCCTTGGAAGAAGCACCTACCCATATCTCAAACTCCCCGGATTCAAACACCCAGTCGGATTTCTTCTCACTGAAATACTGAAAAGCATCTCTGTCCAATGTCACCGAAACATGCTTTGTCTCGCCGGGACGAAGGAATACTTTTTGGAAACCTTTCAACTCCTTCAACGGACGTGCTTCCTTCGAAGCAATATCACGCACATATACCTGAGCCACTTCCGCTCCTTCATAGCCTCCCGTATTCGTTATATTGAAAGAGAGTGCAACCGACTTGTTCTTCTTGTCTATTTCCGTCAACTGCAAATCCGAATACTCGAACGAAGTATAAGACAAACCGTATCCAAACGGATAAAGCGGCTCAACCTGTTTCCGGTCATATCCACGATAACCCACGAATATTCCTTCATTATAATACACCTTCCGTTCTTTACGTGTCTCATCATAATTGCCACAAGCCGGAGAATCTTCCCATCTCTTTTCTATGGTAAAAGGCAACTTGGCTGAAGGAACCACCTTTCCCGACAGCATTTCGGCAAACGCTCGTCCTCCTGCCTGTCCCGGATACAGCAAATGCACCACTGCCTTTACCCGGTCAATCCACGGGCTCATTCTCACACCGCCTCCGGCATGCAGGCTGACAATAAGATTCGGATTTACCTCAGCCAGTTGATTTATCAATATATCCTGACCGTAAGGCAGTTCAAACGGACGGTCACGTCCTTCCAACTCAATGCTGCCGTCCAGACCGCCACAGAATATCACCACATCTGCCTGACGTGCCAACCGCAAAGCTTCCGAAAAATCAAGATTGCCTTTATAATCATATCCCAAACGAATCTCTGCCGGCAAACTTCGCTGGTTAAGGTATTCCAACTTCACATGCAGCCGTGCCCCCTTCTGACCGTCCACTGCCACTTGCCTGCAATCAAAAGACTGAGAAGCAGAGGCATCCAAGCACAACTTTCCGTCAATCCACAAACGGTATCCTCCTTGTGCGTCAACAAAGAACAGAAGACTGTCATTCCGTTCCACGGGAACATAGCCTTCCCATTCCACACGATAATCCTCGCCCAAACCTTCCTTCGGAGTTCCCCACCAAGAGAAATCCACATGCCGATCGATTCTTTCCATCACCGGCTCCTTGTCCGAACTTTTTGCAGAGACAGAAGACGAAACAGCAGAAACACCATTATGACTATCTTCCGTTCTTCCCGCCGCCTTCGCCTGTTGCTGCATCAGCTTATCGGGCAAAGCACTGCCGTCGCCTTGCCCCATTTTATAATATTTTGCTCTCAGTCCTTGTTTTCCATCCTCGGTATAAAACTTAGCAGAACGGAACAATCTCGGCTTATATGCATTGGATATTCCTTCCGCATACCACCACACTTCCGCATCGGGATATTCCGCCTCTATCCCTTGCAGAACAGAAGTAACATGCCAAGGATGTACCTTAGAACTGCCACCACCCCCATAAGTAGTGCCGTTTACATTATTCTGCCTGTCCGTCACCAGGTTATAACAAGCATTGGGTCCGATTACTGCAATCTTAGTCACCCGCTTCAACGGCAACAGGTTATCTTCATTCTTCAGAAGAATCATTCCCTCCTTGGCTGCCTCGTATGCCATTCGGTTGGCTTTCGGGTTATAAACAGGAATAGTCGTATCCAACTGCGGGCGGTCAAAAAATCCCATTTCGATGCAGGTTCCGTAAATCCTCCGTACCTTCTCGTTAATAGTCTCCTCCGTCACCACTCCCTGTTCAATGAGAGGTAACAATTTCTCTCTGACAAACCAGTCGTTACTGCCCATCTCAAGGTCAAGTCCATGGTTGGCAGCCTTGTCTGCCGAATAGGTACATGCCCAGTCGGACATCAGCATTCCTTTAAATCCCCATTCCTTCTTCAATATATCGATAAGATATTTATTTTCCGTACAATATACGCCGTTCAACAAGTTATAGCCGGTCATCACAGCTTTCACCCCCGCCTTTTGCACTGCTGCCTTAAATGCCGGCAAGTATATCTCTCGCAACGCACGCTCGGACACTTCCGAACTGACCCTATAACGGTCGTACTCCTGGTCATTGGCTGCAAAATGTTTCACGGTGGCTATCACACCCCTTTCCTGCACCCCCTTGATGAAAGGAACAACCATCTCCGAAGACAGATAAGGGTCTTCACCCATGTATTCAAAGTTCCGGGCCCCCTTTGAAGCTCTGTAAGTGTTCACTCCCGGCGCCAAAAGGAAGTGAATGCCCCGGGCACGCCATTCCTGTCCGTAGCAGTCGCCTACCCGGGCTGCCAAGTCCCTATTCCATGATGCCGCCAAAGACAATGCCGACGGAAAGGCTGTCGCCTTGCCGAACAATCCCCATGAAGCAAGCCCCAAAGGTCCGTCCGCCAGTTTGAAAGCAGGTATACCCAATCGTTCGCAAGGATGAAGATAGAAATCCTGATAACCTGCCAACAAGTCTATCTTTTCTTCCAGTGTCATCCGACGGACTAAATCTTCCACTCTCTCCTCCACCGGCAAGTCTGCCCGGCGGAAAGGATAATCCTGAGCACTTATCTTCCATACAGAAGTACATAACAAAATGCAACAAGCGACAATTACTCTATTCATGAAATTCATATTCTTTAGATTTAATAAGTGAGGCGAAATTACAAAAAAAACTCTAAGACTGACAGTCGTAACACTAAATAACAGACATTCAGACGGTAAATAACTATTTCTTTACTATCTTTGTGCCCATCGAATGTTAACGAAACAAATATAATTTCATGAAACAGTACAAATTAGTAAACAATCTGGTTGGTTGGGTTACTTTTGTCATCGCAGCAATTACCTATTGCATGACTATTGAACCGACTGCCAGCTTCTGGGATTGCCCGGAATTTATCACTACCGGCTACAAACTTGAGGTAGGACACCCCCCCGGCGCACCTTTCTTTATGCTTACCGCCAACTTATTCAGCCAGTTCACAAGCGACCCCGGCCAAGTGGCCCGGATGGTAAACACCATGAGTGCCCTGATGAGTGCGGCGTGTATCTTATTCCTGTTTTGGAGTATCACACACCTCGTAAAAAAACTGGTATGCCCCGACGATAACGAAATGACATTGGGCAAACTCATTACTATAATGGGTTCGGGTCTTGTGGGAGCTTTGGCTTACACATGGAGCGACACCTTCTGGTTCAGTGCCGTAGAAGGTGAAGTATATGCCTATTCCAGCCTGTTCACAGCAGTGGTATTCTGGCTTATCCTGAAGTGGGAAAGCGTGGCAAACGAACCTCACAGTGACCGTTGGCTCATTCTGATAGCCTATCTGACAGGACTTTCCATTGGTGTGCACTTGCTTAACTTACTGTGTATCCCCGCCATTGTATTGGTTTACTATTACAAAAAGAACCCCGATGCCAACCTGAAAGGCAGCCTGCTTGCCTTAGCCGGCTCGATGGTGCTGGTGGCTGCTGTGCTTTATGGCATCGTACCGGGCGTAGTGAAAGTGGGCGGATGGTTTGAACTACTGTTTGTCAACGGATTAGGAATGCCTTTCAACAGCGGATTGATTGTTTACATCATCCTGTTGGCCGCCTCCATCATTTGGGGAGTATATGAAAGTTATGTGGAAAAGAGCCGCAAACGCATGAACATCTCCTTCCTTGTCACCATTGCCATGCTGGGCATCCCATTCTACGGACACGGATGGAGCAGCACGTTCATCGGCATCATTGTCTTGGCAGCATTAGGTATCTACCTGTTTGCCAAGCTGGACAAAAAATACCAAATCAGTGCACGCACGCTCAATACCTCTTTGCTTTGCATCATGATGATTATGGTAGGTTATTCATCCTACGCGCTCATCGTGATTCGTTCCACAGCCAATACACCGATGGATCAGAACTCACCGGAAGATATCTTCACGCTGGGTGAATATCTTGGCCGCGAACAATACGGAACCCGTCCTTTGTTCTACGGACAGGCCTACACCTCAAAACCGGCACTGAAGGAAGTGGACGGCGGATGCGTGTATGATGTGACAGAAGGAGCTCCGGTATATCAACGGAAAGAAAAAGCTACTCCCGACGAAAAAGACAGCTACGAAGTGGTTCGTCATAAAACAGAATATAAATATGCACAGAATATGCTGTTCCCGCGTATGTACAGTGATGCACCCGGTCACCCGCAAGCCTACGAAGACTGGCTGGGCGGCGTGGAAGGTACACAAGTGCCTTACGACCAATGCGGACAGATGATGATGGTAAAGGTTCCTACCCAATGGGAGAACATCAAGTTCTTTTTCTCTTATCAAGTGAACTTCATGTATTGGAGATACTTTATGTGGAACTTTGCCGGACGTCAGAATGACATTCAGGGACAAGGAGAAATAGAACACGGAAACTGGATTACCGGCATTCCGGTCATTGATAAATTCCTGGTAGGTGACCAAAGCCTGCTCCCCTCCGACCTGAAGAACAATAAAGGGCATAATGTATTCTACTGTCTGCCTCTTTTACTCGGACTTATCGGTCTGTTCTGGCAGGCTTACAAGGTGAGACGCATCACCACACCGGACGGAAAAATAATCTATGAACCGATTGGTATCCAACAGTTCTGGATTGTATTCTTCCTGTTCTTTATGACCGGTCTTGCCATTGTGCTTTACCTGAACCAGACACCTCTTCAACCCCGTGAACGCGACTATGCTTATGCCGGTTCGTTCTATGCTTTCGCAATCTGGATTGGTATGGGTGTGGCAGGTATCTCAGAATGGTTACAGAAGAAAATCGGTGAAAAACCGGCATCCGTTCTTGCAACAGTTGTTTGCCTGTTGGTTCCCATCCAAATGGTAAGCCAGACTTGGGATGACCACGACCGCAGCAACCGCTATGTGGCACGCGACTTCGGACAAAACTATTTGAGCACTGTTCAGGAAGAAGGCAATCCGATTATCTTCACCAATGGTGACAACGATACATTCCCCTTGTGGTATAATCAGGAGACAGAAGGCTTCCGCACCGACGTGCGTGTGTGCAACCTGAGTTACCTGCAGACAGACTGGTATATTGACCAGATGAAGCGTCAGGCATACGATTCACCTGCCGTACCTATCGACTGGAGTCGCCTGGAATATGTGCAGGGACATAACGAAGCCGTTGCCATCCGTCCCGAAGTAATGGAAAGCATCAAGAACTTCTATAAACAAAACCCCGAAGATGCTGTGAGAGAGTTCGGAGAGAATCCTTATGAACTGAAGAATATCCTGAAATACTGGGTACGCTCTCCGAAAGAAGGTCTGCAGATGATTCCTACAGACAGTATCGTCATCAAGCTGGACAAAGAAGCCATCAAACGCTCGGGCATGATGATTCCCGACTCATTGCACGGTGAGATACCCGAGTATATGAATATCTCACTGAAAGGCAAGCGTATGCTTTACAAGAGTGAACTGATGATGCTCGAAATGCTGGCAAACACCAACTGGGAACGTCCGTTGTACATGGCCATCACCGTGGGCAGCGACAATCACCTGAACTTAGGCAACAACTTCATTCAGGAAGGTCTTGCCTACCGCATCACTCCGTTCAATACCACAGCACTCAACGCACGCATCGATTCGGAAAAAATGTATGACAACCTGATGAACAAGTTTAAGTTCGGAGGCATTGACAATCCGAATATCTATATTGACGAGACAGTCATGCGCATGTGCCTGACACACCGCCGTATGTTTATCCAACTTGCCAGCCAACTGATAAAGGAAGGCAAGAAAGACAAAGCACTGGAAGTTCTCGACTATAGTCTGAAAGTAATTCCCAGCACAACCGTGCCCCATGATTATATCATGAGCAGCTCGAAAGAAATGGCAGACGATTATCTGGCTTTGGGCGAGACGGAAAAAGCAGAAGCCATCCTGAGCGACCTGGCAAACAAGGCAGTGGAATATATCAGCTGGTATCTGAGCCTTGACGACCAACGCTTGGCCAATTCGTATGAAGAGTGTGTCCGCAATTTCTATATTCTGGACGAACTCAACAAGACTTTGGCACGTTGCAATACCGCAAGCGGTGTGGAAAGCGAAAGCGAACAGAAACCGAAATCGGATATGTCGGCACACTATGTCAAGAAGTTTGAAGAACTTTATGAAGTATTCAACAACCGCGTAGGCGGAAAAAGAAAATAAAAAGCACGCACGCTTATGTTAATAGAACAACCGCCACTGATACTCCGCATGCTCTATCCACGCGCCTTCTGGCGCATGGATAAGCATGTCAAAGCGGTCTATCTTACATTTGATGACGGACCTATTCCCGAAATCACGCCATGGGTGCTCGATTTGCTGGATAAATACAATATCAAAGCCACCTTCTTTTTGGTGGGCGACAATGTACGCAAGCATCCCGAAGAATTCAAGATGATAGTAGACCGCGGACATCGGCTGGGCAACCATACTTTTAATCATATTCGCGGATTCGAATACCGGAGCGATAATTATCTGGCCAACACCGATAAGGCAAACGAACTGATTCACACCAACCTCTTCCGGCCGCCACACGGACACATGCGCTGGATGCAATATATGGTGCTCCGCCACAAATACCAGATAGTAATGTGGGACCTCGTCACCCGCGACTACAGCAAACGACTGAACGGGCGGCAAGTGCTACGCAAGGTCAAGCACTATGTGCGCAACGGCTCCATCATCACCTTCCACGACTCGCTTAAAGCAGAAAAAAACATGAAATATGCATTGCCGAGAGCCATTGAATGGTTACTGGAACAAGGATATGAATTCAAGGTGTTCGACTAATCACAGCCGGATAACCATTCAAATAAAAACACACAAAACCATGATGAAAAGAAAAACACTTCAATTACTGACCGGCGCATTGCTTTGCCAACCACTGTCGGCAGGAGAGCTCCAAGCGCAAGAACAAGACAAAGAACGCCCCAATATCCTATTCATTCTATCGGATGACCACACCTCACAGTCATGGGGTATTTACGGAGGTATACTGGCTCCGTATGTAAAGAACGACAATATCAAACGCCTTGCCGATGAAGGATGCGTGCTGGACAACTGCTTTTGCACCAATTCCATCTCTGCTCCCAGTCGCGCCACCATCCTGACAGGTGCCTACAGTCACCTCAACGGTGTAAGAACATTGGAAGACAGCTTCGACCGCGACCAGGATAATATTGCCAAACAAATGCAGGCAGGCGGCTATCAGACAGCCCTTTTCGGTAAATGGCACCTCAAGACACAACCCTCCGGCTTCGACACCTTCAGCGTGTTTCACGACCAGGGAGAATACATTAACCCGGTTTTCAAAACAGCCGAAAACTGGAAAGATGATACCGAAGGACGATACGGCACAGAAGAAAAAGGCTTCTCCACCGACTTGGTGACAGACAAATGTATCCAATGGATGGAAGAACGCAACACCGATAAACCGTTCATGCTCTGCTGCCACTTTAAGGCAACCCATGAGCCGTGGGATTTCCCCGAACGCATGAAACATCTATATGATAACGTAACCTTTCCCGAACCCGACACCATGATGGAGTTCGATACCATTGCTTCGGGACGCACCTTCACCGGACGTCAGCTTGAGAACATGGGATGGCGATGGGAACAGGCATCCAAAGGCCCCTGGTGGTGCCAATATCCCGAACTCCCCTTCAGCACCGAAGGCATGGACAGTATCTCCGCCCGAAAGAAGATATATCAGAAAATGATAAAAGATTATCTGCGCTGCGGTGCCACCATCGACGACAATATCGGCCGACTGCTCCGCTATCTGGACGAAAAAGGATTGGCAAAGAATACCATCGTCATTTATGTATCAGACCAAGGATACTTCCTGGGAGAACATGGATTCTTTGATAAACGAATGATGTATGAGGAACCACTCCGCATGCCGTTTGTCATCCGCTATCCCAAAGAGATACCCGCCGGCACACGCAACAAGGATATTATTCTGAACACAGACTTTGCAGCCATGCTTGCCGACTATGCCCACGTAAAGACTCCAAACAAATCGCAAGGACAAAGTTTCCGGGACAACCTTGCCGGAAACACACCCGAAAATTGGCGCAAAGATATGTATTACCGTTACTGGACACACCACACCATTCGTCCGGCACACATCGGCATCCGCAATGAACGTTATAAGCTGATGTTCCTTTACGGCAATAAGCTGGATGCCACCGGTTCGGACGATACTCCGACTGCTCCGGCTTGGGAGTTCTATGACTTGCAGAAAGACCCGCACGAAAATCACAACGCATATAAAGATGCCGAGTATGCTCCGGTTATCAAAGAGATGAAGGCACGCTTGCTGGAACTGAGAAAAGAAGCGAATGACGAAGACAGGAACTCGGAAGTAATGCAGGAAATCATCAAAAAGAACTTTTAAGGCGCAACAAGGGAAAGAAAGGGAGTGTGGCAACTCCCCAATGGCCCATCAAATCGTCTGCTGTAGGAGGATGTGTCAAAAGAAGAAAACGCTTAGGGCAGCTGACAAACAGCTTTCATTTATTTGGCAGGGATTACAATCGTATCTACCGGCTTCCCCTGCAGATCTTTCACCTCAAGCACCAGCTGATTGCTCTCTGCCACTGCCTTAATAACTGTCGTATGTGCATTATCAATGACAGGGAACTTCACCTTATCGGTCGGTTTGTTGTTAAAATAACGATGTAAATGTCCCGAAAGCATAACATCCACACCGGCCTGATTCAATATAGGAACAAACTTTTCAAGCACTTCCATTTGCCCATGCCACAAGTTTTTATCGGGTAAAGGAGGCATGTGCGCAATGACAATCTTGTACTTTGCCTGCTTGAAATCATCCGACTGCACTGCCTGTGCCAACCATTGCGCCTGTTCCGTGCGATAACGGTCATAATCCGTAATGCCACTATATTCAATGTCGGAATCCGGTTTATCTTCGCCTGTATCCAAAAAGATAAAACAAACAGGCCCCTGTCTCACCAGATAATACAAATGAGGTTCTTTAGGCGAAAAATAACGCTGAAAAGAAGTGGCAAACAGTCCGCGGGTTTCATGGTTGCCACGTGCATAATACATCGGTTTTTCTTTTGCAAACAAATCTATGGCAACATCCATAAATCCACTGAACAACCCTGACTCATCTTTTAGCTGAGTCAACATATCCCCATTAAAGATAATCATATCCATCTTTTTGTAGTCTGCAACCTCCAGCAATTTCGGAATATCGTCTGTACGACCATGAATATCATTAATCATTGCAAAAGAAGTCTCCGGCTTATGACGGTCGTTTGTAGTGAATACAAACGGTTTGACACCATATACATCCGTTGCCGCTACTTTTCCGTAAGTCACTTCCACACCTTGATGGTCCAAAACTTCCTGTGCGTATACCCGGTAACGATAACCGGTACCCGGTTTTAGTCCGCTAATCTTCACCACATGCAACAAGGAAGTGTTCTTCACACCGTTTGTTGTATCAAAAAACTTCTCCCGTTCTTTTTGATAATATGTACTACCGTCATCGGGAGCTAATTCCACCCAACCGACAGACGGCTTGCTGGCCATCCATACAATGGTTGTCTCCGTTTCTTTCAAATTCTGCAAATAAGGTCCATGTTCAATACGGATACGCTCCTGAGCAAAAGCCATACTTGCCAGACAAATACATAAGAAACCAATAATTATTCTTTGTTTCATCATCGTATTCCAGTTATTCAATAAAAAGAAAAAGTTACCTTGAAGCACACGGCTTTTTCAGGTAACTTTTTAATCATCCACTATATTCTTTTATTTCACAGTCACTGTCAATGGGTTACGTACCTGTTGGGCAAAATTCTCCAAATATTTCGTCCATTCGGTATCGGCGGCAAAACCATATTTGCTCCATCCGGAACCCCAATAGTAAACATATTCGGTTCCCGGTTCATAGTCGCTGATGCCCAACACATGTCCAAGGGCGCCACCATGTTCTTTTCGTTCTGCTTCGGGGAAGAGCTGGGCTTTTGCAGCATTCAGACTGGCAGGAAATACAGCACCCACATAAATAACGCCATTATTATTTCGCGGATTCTGAGTAGAATCGGCATAAGCAATATACCCGGCATTGGAATCGAAAGAATATCCTGTCGGATTTTCTTTATGGATAACGATACCGGCTACAATAGGAGTCACTTCTTTCAAATCAGTATAAGAAATCACTGTTTTGTTCAACTGTGAACCTTTATCCAGCGAAATAACACGAGTTTCCACTACATTGCTATCTCCTTTTATAACCAATGGATTATAAACCAATTTTGCCGTGAAACGAAGCGGACCATTATCCAACACTTCACATTCTTTCCAACAATACGGATAAGCAATGGTGCTGTCGGGGAACAAAGCTGCCGCACCGCCACCCAATGTAGGTCCTACTGCATATACATCCATACCGTTACCGTGATCTACGTGATAAGAGATATTCCTATTCAACTCGCCGTCATAGCGGTCTTCCACCACCGGTTCGGGAACACGTTTGGTAAATACGTCATAACCGTAAGCCTTTTCTCCGGTTGCCTGCAGTGCAGGACCATAAGCGCGATAAGCCGCACGGTCGTTTTCCCAAGCAATATCATCTACACGTTCGGGATAAACACGACCGCAGGAAATGACATCCACCGGTTGCGGATTACCCGGTTTAATAGTATAAGTGGCTGTGGAAGATGCCTTTACCGAGGTGGGGAAAATAAGCATATCATTATAAGTGACCTGATAAGGAACTTCCAGGTCGTTTTCATCCAATACAATCACTTGCGCCGTATCCGGCAATTGCAACTTAGATGAAATTTCCGCCATGGATACTTCCACCATCTCGCCGCTGCGGTCTATAGCCAAAGGATTGGTAACAGTTACAGTAACCGGCTGCTGTTGCGAACAAGAACACAACGAACATGCCGCTGCCACTGCTAAAAAGATTTTCTTCATATTATCTATAATTAATGAAAGGAGAATGGGGTTGTGTCAAAACATGGATAATGCTGTTTTGACACATCCCCCATCCGTACCTGAAAATAACCCTTTCCAGGCTTTATATTATTTGGGTTGTTTACCGATATAAGCCAAAATACCGCCGTCAACGTAAAGCACATGACCGTTGACGAAATCAGAAGCATCTGATGCCAGGAACACAGCAGGACCCTGCAAATCTTCAGGAGTTCCCCAACGTGCAGCCGGAGTCTTGGCAATGATGAACTGGTCGAACGGATGGCGTGAACCATCAGCCTGAAGTTCACGCAACGGAGCTGTCTGAGGAGTAGCGATATAACCCGGACCGATACCGTTACACTGAATATTGTATTCACCATATTCAGAAGCAATATTACGGGTCAGCATCTTCAAACCACCCTTGGCAGCTGCATAAGCAGATACAGTTTCACGTCCCAGCTCACTCATCATAGAACAGATATTGATAATCTTTCCATGACCTTTCTTAATCATGCCGGGGATAACGGCTTTAGACACGATAAACGGAGCATTCAAGTCAACGTCGATAACCTGACGGAATTCTGCCGCACTCATGTCGCACATCGGAATACGTTTGATAATACCTGCATTGTTTACAAGGATATCGATAACACCTACCTCTTTTTCTACCTGTGCAACCAAAGCGTTCACTTGTTCTTCGCTGGTAACGTCACAAACATAACCGAAAGCCTTGATACCTTTTTCCTGATAAGCAGCCAAGCCTTTGTCTACCAATTCCTGCTTGATATCGTTGAAAACAATAGTGGCACCTGCTGCAGCAAAAGCCGATGCAATAGCAAAACCAATTCCGTAAGAAGCGCCTGTTACAAGAGCTACCTTACCTTCCAATGAAAAATTCACCATAGTAATTAATTTAATGTTATTAGTATAATAATTTATTTCTTGTATTTTCTTATCCATTACGATGCCCAAAGGTAATAAAAATCTTCCGTTATCGTACACAAAACATTTAATAAAACTCTTTTTTACATCGCATTTTTATTATTTCAAGTCTGTTATCAGACAGAAATCTTGGTCTCCATAGTCAAGATTTTCACCACCCATTCCCCAGATAAAGGTATAATTATGCGTAGCAGCGGCACTGTGAACAGACCATTCGGGAGACAGGACAGCCTGCTCTCCTTTCATCCACACATGCCGTGTCTCGTCCACTTCTCCCATAAAATGGCAGACAGCATGTTCCTCGGGAACCTCAAAATAAAAATAGGCTTCCATGCGGCGGCTGTGCACATGTGCAGGCATGGTATTCCACACGCTTCCCGGCTTCAGCTCCGTCATTCCCATCTGCAACTGACAAGTAGGCAACACCTGACTTACCAACATCTTGTTAATGCAACGATGGTTAGAGCCTTCCAACGAGCCCGTTTCGGCAACGATGGCATCTGCCTTGGTAATCTTTTTATCGGGATAATTACGATGTGCGGTAGTGGAATTGAAATAAAACTTGGCGGGCAGGCAGGCATCTTTGCTTTCAAAAGTCACTTCACGGTCTCCCGCTCCCAAATAAAGAGCTTCCTTATAATCCAATTCAAACACGGCATCACCGGCTCTTACCATACCGGGACCTCCCACATTGAATATACCCATTTCGCGACGGGTCAAAAAATAAGGAGCTTTCAAAGGCTCGATGGCTTCGAGCTTCAGTACTTCACCTACGGGCCGGACTCCCCCTACCACCATACGGTCGTACATAGAATACACTATATTAACCTCATTGTCCGAAAAAACCTTTTCTATCAGAAAGTCGCGGCGTATCCTTGCAGTATCATAATGCTTGGCATCTTCGGGATGAGCGGCATAGCGAATTTCATAATTTGTTTTCATACGCTATTTATATGTGTTTGATGGTATTCATTTGATTTTCTGTTCGGGCAAAATTACAAAACATCCACCACTTCAAGATACAGTAATCGTTCAGAAAAGGTGTAAATTTTGTCCAGTTTACAGCAAAATCACTTTCACTTATTCCCAAATACGTCACACTCCGGGCGACTCATCGCCGCTATCGGGAAAGGATGTCGCAAACTTTATCTTGGAAAACACGCGCACGGCTTAATTTCAGCACGTTCTGATTAATGATGACAAAAGCCAGCTGATGCCCGTCGGCCCCTTTCACATATCCGGCCAAAGAACTCACTCCGGTCACCGAGCCGGTCTTGGCACGAACATTCCCCCGGGCCTTGGTTTGCTTCATACGGTATTGCAATGTGCCGTCCACTCCGGCAATGGGAAGGGCATCATACAGCGGCAAAAAGATATCCCGGTGATAATAGGCATACTTCAAATACTCCAGCAACAATCGCGGAGAGATATAATTATATAAGGAAACGCCGCTGCCGTCTACAATTTTATAGTTATCGGGATTAAAACCGAGCACAGTCTTCATAAAATCGGCGATGGCATCCGTCCCGTCATCGGCAGTCACTCGATGGTGTGGGGCATGTTGCGCGGCAAGGTGATAAAACATGGATTCGGCACACAGGTTATCACTCTTCTTCAAGGCACGTTCCAATACCTGTCTGATGGGTCTTCTGATGGTGCAAAAGGTTGCAATGCTGTCATGAATAACGGGGCAATCTGCATAAGTATGCACACCGGAGGTAATTCCCTTCTCTTTCAACCGTTGGATAAACGTATGGAAGAAAAAGTCTTTGGAAGTATAAATATTCACCTGTCCTGTATAGGGTCGGGACACATTGCCCGAAACCGTTATTACATTGCCATTGGAAAGCCAGTTGCGGGTGATTTCCAACTTCCCGGCCTGTGGGTTACGGCTCACCGCCCGATTGCAAACGCGGTAATAATCTGAGACAGGAGTACAAAGCACTGCCGGCAAAGAATCTTTTGGGGCAGGCGAGACGGACACATCCACACAACCGCGATTCAGCATCAGGGGAGAAAGATAAGGCTGGAATGAATAAGGGGTATCGTCCCACGACCACCCCGGCCCCCAATATACGGAATCCGTCATCGAGACATCGGCAGCAATGGTATCGGCCACATAGCGAATGCCCTGCGCTTCCACTGCCGCCACCAGGCTATCCAAGTCTTCATCCATGAACTCCGGGTCGAACCCTCCTATCAGATAAAGATTTCCTTTCAGTGTGTCATTCTCTATTTTTCCGGTATAGCGAAGGTGGGTATCCATTGTATAATCTGCCCCTAGACGGGCAAGCGCTGTGACAGAAGTAATCACTTTCTCGATGGAGGCAGGACGATACAGCTTTTCATCCTGATAGCGATAGAGAGATTCGCCCGTGGTCAGGTCGAAGACCGTGATGCCGACCTCGGAAGTTTTCAGGATTTCTTCGTTCAGCAGGGCATCCAGCCTTTGGGAAACGGGTTGGCTCTGGGCATAAATAGCACAAATAGTTAAGTTTAGCAATAAAGATAATACGGCTCGTTTCATTGATAGATGTATTTCCAAGAATAAAATTCATTCTAAGCCTGTTTGAAACAGGGTGGCAATATATAACAAAAGTATGGAACCTGCAAGAAAGAAAGCGAAATTCTGTTTCTCCCGTCATCCTTTCATTAGCCATTGAAACGCCCTGTTGATGGGGGTTGCGGTAGTGAATGAACATCCCGTATCGTCTTTTCAGCCTCCTTTCATCTGTAAGGCTTTTTTTAGCGGTGCAAATGCTGAAGGCAGATTTGAAAGGACTTGAAAAGCGTGAGTGAAAGGAGGATGAGGGGATGTCCTGTCATTCTTAATCGGTTGATTGTTAGTGCGTTTTGATTAAAATGTAAGGATGAATGGTGAAAAGGAAATAACCGACTTAATGAGGGGTGATGCAATCTGCCCTTACCTGAAAAGATGCCGAGCTTTGAAAAAAAGATGGCGAGGTCTTTAAAAAAGACGCCGACCTTTAAAACAAAGATACCGAACTTTAAAACAAAGATGCCGACCTTTTTTTTAAAGCTCAAGGTCTTTTGGCAATGAGAGTGTGTCAAAACGTTGCTAAGCACTGTCATTCTGAGCTTTGCGAAGAATCTGAAAGCATAAAGTAGATGTAAACAGATCCTTCGCTGTGCTCAGGATGACAAAGTGATAGGTTGTTTTAGCTTTGGCACAGACCTTTGCATACACATTGGCAACGCGTATATTCACATCGGCAACGCGAATATTCACATTGGCAACGCGTATATTCACATTAGCAACGCGAATATTCGCATTGGGTTACACGGACGCACGCATCGAGCAACGCGGACGCATGCATGAGCTAACACGAACGTACGTATTAGACAACACGAACGTATGCATGAGGCAACGCGGACGTACGCATGAGCCTACACGGACGTATGTATTGTGTCAAATTCCGTCATATCCCGTGGCGGAATTTGATTAGTTTGCTTCCCCCTCTTGACAAACGCTTTTTTATGTTGTATATTTGTAGTTCGTCAAATCTAAAAAAAAGTGCTCATGAATGTATTCGCTACCCTCAAAACAGTCTTCTTCGGAAGCAAGTTCCTGTCAAACCCTGTCCCCTCCGACGGGACACCGCGTCGTGACCTCGTGTTCGCCCTCAACCGACTGATGCCGCTTTGCCGGACCATCCCTGGTGTGCACCTGGCGGTGGATATCCGCGAGGGCCAAGTGGCCCTGGTGCTGGACTGGACTCCGCGCGCCGACGGGAAGGCACTCGCAGGCAGTTACCACTACATCGTGTCCAACGCGGACGGAGTGAGGGAAGTGAACGAATCGCAGGTTCTTCTCGCTGAAAACGGTATGGGCAACTTGCCGGAAAACAGGGACGGGTTTCTCAAACATCCGGCAGGCTTAATTGAAAAAACGGGGGAGGAATCCGCACCATCGAGAAGTGCTCGGAAGTCCATGAATACGGCATCCCCGGAAGCCACCATCAAGCCGGCGAAATCGCGCTCGCTGATGCAGGAAGTGGCCGCCTTCCTCACCTCGCGCTACCGCTTCCGCTTCAACGTGCTGACCGAGGAGACCGAGGTGGCGGCCATGGAAAACGGCATCCCCGACGACCATCTGCGCTACGCCAAGGTGGACGAACGATGGATGAACTCGCTCAGCATGGAGGCCATCGAGACAGGCATAGATTGCTGGGACAGGGACATCCAACGCTTCGTGCGCTCGCGACGCATCAGCGAATACCACCCCTTCACCGCCTACTTTGAACGGCTCCCCGAATGGGACGGCACCGACAGGGTGTCGGCACTTGCCCGCCGTGTGTCCGACGACCCGGTGTGGGTGAACGGTTTCCACCGCTGGATGCTGGGGCTCTCCGCCCAATGGATGCAGTTCCGGCCGGATGTCAACCGCGCCAACAGCGTGGCCCCTTTGCTGGTGAGCAGCCGTCAGGGGCTGGGGAAAAGTACGTTCTGCCGCCTGCTGATGCCCGATGCGCTGAAGGCCTACTACACGGAGAGTTACGACCTCGGCTCTCCGGCCTCCGCCGAAGCCCGGCTTGCCGCCTACGGCCTGATTAACCTGGACGAATTCGACAAGCTCGGTGCATCCAAGATGCCCCTGCTGAAGAACCTGATGCAAGCCTCCGCGCTGAACGTCCGAAAGGCCTACCGGCGCAGTGCCTCGGCGCTTCCCCGCATCGCCTCGTTCATCGGCACCAGCAACCGGGAAGACCTGCTGGTGGACCGTACCGGCTCGCGCCGCTTCCTCTGCGTCAGTCTGGAACATGCCATAGACTGCACCACCCCCGTGGAGCATGAGCAGTTGTACGCCCAGCTCAAGGCGGAACTGCTGTCCGGCGAACGCGGCTGGTTCAATAAAGAAGAGGAGCAGGCTGTCCAGCAGCACAACGCCCTGTTCTACAAGCACGTGCCCGAAGAAGAGGTGTTCCGTCTTTGTTTCCGCTTTGCCACGGAAGGGGATAATCCGCAGGAGGTGCTGGCCCTTTCCGCCACCCAGTTGTTCGAGCGGATGAAGTCCGCCCATCCTTCGGCCATGAGGGGCATGACCGCCTACAGCCTGAGCCGCATCCTGCCCCAGCTGGGCGAGCGCGTGCATACCGCCAAGGGGAATGTGTATCGGGTGGTGGAATGCTAGACGTATTTAGCAATAGTGGAAGCTTTATCAGCGGTTCGTTAGGCTTGTTCATGCCGGATAAATACCGGAGAAACAACGTAAAATCAATAGGCAACTAGGCTTTGCGGATTTGTCAATCACCGTAGTAGTATAAAATAGTTTAACAATATATAATTGATGGTAAGATAAAAACAGCCGGTCTTTAAAAGGCCTATCTTTGTTAAAGATTATGAGAAACACATCAAACATAAATAATATTTCAGGAAGTAAACGATTTTTCATGTATTTACTGTCCCTTGTCTTGTTCTTATTGCCTTCCTTTAATTTTTTAGGATGGGAAAAAGAATATGGCAAGTCTATCTTCTTTTTGTTTGCCATTGCATCGTTTTCCATTCTTTGGCCTTTTCTATATTTGCGTCCTTTTCCCAAAAAGCTTTCCATTAGCAAGGTTGACATTTGCATAGCTGCTTGGACTTTGTATATCTCCGGTAATATATTTTTTACCCACTCTCCTTTGGATGTTCGGACGTTTGAGCTGGGAGGACTGTTACTGTTATATATGTACCTCCGCAGCATAGATGTGTCATGGTATGGCATTATTTTATTGGCAATAATTGCTGCTTCTGCTGTTCAAGCTGTTTATGGCAATATGCAACTATGGGAATTCTTCCTTCCAACCATGCTTATTTTAAAATGACGGGGAGCTTCTTGAATCCCGGTCCTTATGCAGGTTATTTAATCTCTGCATTTCCTGTCATTGTAGGAATGATAGTTTTTCATAAATCACTCATTCCCAAAGCAAATATCGTAATTACCCGAAATGTTCTGCTCATCATCGGTGCATTAATCTTGTTGGCATGGAGTGCAGCGGATTCACGGGCCTCTTATATAGCACTTGGGCTTTCAGTTGGACTTATATTATGGAAACGCTATTCGTGCTATAATCGTTTTCAGGCTTTAAGCTTAAAAACACGCAGTCTCTTTATTACGTCGGCACTATTGCTGTTTATAGTTGGGTGTATCGGCTTGTTTAAAATGAAGCAGGATTCAGCTATGGGGCGTTTACTGGTTTGGAATGTGTCAACAGAAATTGTAGCCGGAAACTTATGGACGGGTATTGGCTTTGATAACTTCAAATCTTGCTATATGAACAAGCAAGCGGATTTTTTCAAGATCAATCCCGATGCTCCGGAAAGCATGGTTGCAAGTGATACTTGTTATGCCTTTAATGAGTATTTGCAGGCATTTGTTGAGACCGGGCTTGTTGGCTTTATTCTGATGCTTGGCATCCTTGTTTGTGCATTGAACAGTCAAAATAAATATGAGAAAGACAACATGCTGATGGCCAAAGCCGGAATTTTAAGCATAGCTGCCTTTGCCCTGTTTTCTTATCCGGCTCAAATATTGCCCATAAAAGTAACTCTTGTTTGCTACTTGGCTTGGATTGCCAATATGGACAAGAAAATTTTTACCATTGATTTGTCTCGCAAAAAATACGCTCCGGCATTATCTTTCTTATTGCTTGTAGGAGTAGGTATTTGTGGGCTTTGCAAGTTACCGTCCTATTATCAAGCTTATAAGAAATGGAGTTTGTCTCATCTTTCCTATAATAGAGGTGATTATGCACAATGTATTGATGAATGTAAATTGGCATATCCCTGGTTAAAAGAAGACGGTGATTTTTTGACCTATTATGGAAAAGCGTTGACGCTGAACCGACAGCATGATTCAGCCGTTGGCATTTTAAATCAGGCAACACTACATTACCCCAATGTAATAGTGTACATTGCTTTGGGCGCATTTGCGAAGAGAAGGGAGTCTTCGATTTGCACCTTATTCATAAATAATTTAATCGACTAAACAATTATGCATATACGTTTATATTTTGTTTGTTTTCTTTTCGTCTTTTCGTCTTGCAGTAATAATCAAGTAAGTGTAAAGAACGAGAAAGAAGGGAAATTAAACTCGACTTATCAATTGATGGTCAGTGACGAAAAAAAAATAGCTCTAGACTCTGAGACACCAACAAGACCACCATATATGCAAATCTATACAGATTCTACAGGCAATCGCTTATTGACCTTCCTAAATTCATATAAGAATTCTATTTATTTTTATGATTATGATAATTCTTCATATCAGAAGAAAATAGTCTATAATAGAGAGGGGAGTGATGCTATAATGAGAGTTGCCGGTTATTATATCAAAAGTCCGGATTCTATTTATGTGTATAATATGCCAATGACCGAAGTTGATCTTACTGACAGTATGGGTAAAGTTAAAAACAGGATATCACTAAGGACAAATGAACCTGATTGGCCGGATCGTTATCCTCAATATTGGCTGAAGACAGTCAATCCTTTCATCCGAATCGGGAATAAAATATACTTGACCGGTCAAACATTCAGGTCTCTCACTATGTCCAATATAATGAATTTCAAATTTACTGCATGCATAGATATGCTTAATAATGCTATCGATTTTCGTTATACTTATCCGAAAGAAATATATAGCGATACGAATTGGGAGGACGGAATTGCAACTCAAGTTTACCCCTGTCTTTCTCCTGATGGAAATTTGATACATAGCTTTCCTGCTTCCCATGATTTATATGTATGTGAACTGAATTCTAATGTTATAACCAAAATTTATGGAGGTAGCAATGTTGCAACCGCCATTCATTCTATAGATTACGATGAACCTAGAAAAACTCCCGGTGAACTCTGCCTCGTTCATTATGTACAGCAGGATATGTACGGTGCTATCATTTATGACAACTATCGAAAAATATATTATCGTTTTTTAGAACGCGGAATTCCTAATGCAACTATTCAAATGACTATGAAAGATAAGCTTATTAATGTTATCATTATGAATGAAAAATTTGAATATTTAGGCGAAACGACACTCGGAACAGGGAAAGAATGGAATTGGGCAAATTCTTTTGTTACTGAAGAGGGGCTGAATATTGAATATTTAGATAAAAACGACCTGGATGAAAATTACTTGATATTTAAGATATTAACACTGAAAAAATTAAGTTAATGACTGTATTAAACAAATATATAACGAATGTCTTATTTTTAGGACTCTTTTTGTTTGCTTCCTGTGAGGACAAAATAGAAAAAAAAGAAAAAATATTTTTAAGTAATGCTATTGAGCGACTTAGCGTTAACCAACAATATGAATGGGTTATTCTGCTGCCCGGAATAGGGTGTCATGGGTGTATTCAAGAGGCTGAGTTCTTTATGAAAAAACATATATCCAATGAAAAAATATTGTTCGTACTAACCAATATTGAATCATTGAAAATCCTTCAGCAAAAAACTGGAGTTGAAATAAAATCACATCCTAATGTTTATATTGATCGGAATAATCAGTTTAAGCTACCGACTGATCATTCAATTTATCCTTGTGTTATACAAGTAAATAAAGGGAAATTACAGCAATATGCTTTTCAATCTCCTAAAACACCTGCTCTTTATAATTTGGAAAAATTATTAAAACAACAGCATAAAGAGTAATCTTTATCATAAAAAATAATGGAAATGAGGCTTTATAATGTAAGGTTATTATTTTTCTTTCTCCTGTGCATCTTTATCAATCATGCGCTTGTTTGCCATTCGCAGGAAGAAACGCCTTCGGAGTGCAGGGAACTTCTATACCTCCAGACGGACAAGGGGATTTACGAGACCGGTGAAGACCTCTGGTTCAAGACCTACACTCTGGACGCTCAGAGCCTTGCCCTTTCCGACCGAAGCAAGACGCTGTTTGTGGAAATGCTCAATGCCAAGGACAGCATCGTGTGGCAGGAGAAATACCCCATCCTTTCCGGCATTGCCGAGGGGCACGTCTATGTGGACAAGGACTTGAAGGAGGGTGATTACCGCATCCATGCCTATACCCGTTTTTCTTTTCTGAATGACACGTTGCGTCCGGTCTACCCCAAGAAAATACGTGTGGTAAAGAGCATAGCCTACAAAGGAACGAACACCCCGCAGGAAAAAGACCAACCTGTTGCCCGGCTTTCCTTCTTCCCCGAAGGCGGTTGTCTGATTGACGGCATCCCCACCAAGGTAGCTTTCAAAGCACTGGATGCCAAAGGGATGCCCGCAAAAGTGGCAGGCCGGTTGCAGGAGAACGGCAAGGACATTGCTAAATTAGAGTCCGTGCATGATGGGATGGGATTCGTATTCATGCTTCCGCGAAAAGGGGCTTCTTATAAAGCGGTGCTGTCCGATGGAAGGGAGTTTCCGTTTGCCGAGGTGGTATCTTCGGGGCTGTCCATCCACCTGCGGAAGCAGACGGATGAATATCTGGAGTTTCTTCTTTCCCAACCGAAAGGGGCAGCGGCGCAGGCAATCAAGCTGGAAGGCAAAATGCGTGGCGGACTTTGCTGCATGGCGACAGGCACCTTGAGCGAGAGATTGAAAATCCGAATCCCATTGAAAGAGTTTCCGATGCAGGGCATTGCCGAGTTTACTTTATACAATGCCAACGGTCAACCAATGGCGGAACGCTTGGTGTATGTCCATCCCGAACGGAAATTGCACATCGAGTTGAACACGGACAGTGCACACTACTTTACCCGTGGCAAGGGCAAACTGAACGTAAAGGTAACGGACGAGGCGGGCAATCCGGTTCAGGCGCATCTGGGGCTGAGCCTTTTCGACCGTACTTATCAGAATGAACTGAATCCCGAAAACATGCTTTCGTATTGCCACCTTTCCACCGAGATAAAAGGTAATATCCACAACCCGGCGTATTACTTTGATAGCAACAACAAAGACCGCCTGGCAGCTTTCGACCTGTTGCTGCTTACCCAAGGGTGGCGCAGGTATGTATGGGAAAAGGCGGATACGGCAACACTGGCGGACTGTTTCCTTTCGGATGAAATCAGAGGAAGGCAGATTATCGGTAAGAAAAAGAAGCGGAAAGAGTTGGGAAATGGAGAGCAGTTGCTACAAGTTTCCGGTCCGAACACTGAAAACCGTTTTGTGTTTATAGACTCTTTGGGAAAGTTCGTGGTGCCGACGGACTTGATGCTCGGATTGCGAGGCGGATATGTTTATTTGAAGCCGATGCTGGATAAAGATGAATACAAGCCTTCCATTGTGATAGAAGAATCTTTCAGTAAGGTGGATAGCTTGCGGAAGTCTTGTCAGTCTTATTTCCCATATATGAATCCTTCGCAAGTGTTTTCGGAATTGCAGCTTGATTATCCTGTTATTAGTCAGGATAATAGTATCCTTTTATCCGAGATAACAGTTACAGGTAAGAAAGGAAGAGTATTTCGGGATAAGATGATGGGAAGGTTAGATAGCTTGGCACAAATGAAGGTTGGAGCAGCATGGGTATGCTCTGGGTGTATATCGGGGGGAGGTAATATAGAGTACCTTAATGATTATAAAGGTTATTCACATCATCCTATAGGATGTCCGGTACCTCCTCCTGGAAAAATAAGCTCCCCCGTTATCGGTCGGAAATATTATCTCATAAAATATGAGCCAAAAGGAGAGAATAACAAATGGATTCTAACGAAACTAGACGAGATTATTTGGAAAGGTGAGGAATTTACCGAAGAAGAACTTCTCCGCATGAACAACCTGTGGCGTGTGAAAGGCTATTACGGCACGCGTGAGTTCTACCAACCCGATGAGCTGGACGTGCAAAGTCCGCTACCGGATGCGCGGAACGTCTTGCTGTGGAAACCGGACATTGTCACCGATGAGAAAGGAGTAGCCGAAGTAGAATTCTTCTGTTCGGACATCAATACAAGCTTTGTGGGCGTGGTAGAAGGAACGGATGGCTTAGGAAACTTAGGCACATCTCAGTGCGAGTTTAGGGTACTAAAACCATAAAAAATGATAGGATGACAAAATTAAAAAATAGATGGCTCTTGTGGATATTGCCTTTGGCTTTCTTCGTTTCCTGCAAATCGAATGAAGGACAATGGGAAAACAAGCAAATTTCCTTTCCTGAAAATATTGTATTTACAAAAGCCGGAAAGGATACGATTTATTTTGATTTTGACAAGTCGAAATGGAAGTTCTTTATTTATGCAGATACAACAGACTGCATGGGGTGTAAATTGTATCTGGACAGATGGAGCGATTTGATTGCTAAAATCAAGGCGGACGATTCATTAAGCAAATCAGTTTCATTTGCTTTCTTCTTGTTTCCTAATGACGTGGAAGAGATGAAATTTATGCTGGACTGTGATTTACCCGACTATCCGGTCTGTATTGATGCAGATAATCGAATTGGTAGATTGAATGAATTTTCTTCTGATAAATATTTTCTATTGGATGAGCATAACCGGGTTGTTTTAGTCGGCAATCCTGTCTCCAGCCCTCAGATGGAAAAATCTTATTGGGATGAAATTATAGATAAACCTGTCAAATAACTATAACCATGAAGAGGGCTCGAAAATGGATGAATAAGGCAGTTAATGCTATCTTTGGTTTGGCCGCGCTGTTGGTGCTGTATGTTTTGGCGCAAATATTATTGTTCGCTACATTCAAAATTCCCAGTGACTCGATGGAGCCTACATTGATAGAAGGGGATGTCATATCTGTCTGTAAACCGGCTTTAGGCGCACGGATATTTAACATTTGGACTGCTCTGAAAGGCGAAGAGGTTGACGTATACAGATTGTCTGGCTTTTCTAAGGTCAGAAGGGATGATATCTTGGTTTTTAATTTTCCTTATTCGGAGTGGAATCAATGGGATGAGAATATGAAAATGAACATATCAAACTATTATGTAAAGCGTTGTGTGGCTGTCCCCGGAGATACTCTGTTTATCCATGACGGAATCTATATGATTGGTGATGGGAATGTATTGGCCGGCAATATTGAATCTCAAAAGCGAATCATGAAATTTAATCCTGATAATATTCCTGACGACCAATATTACACGCTTCCTTTCGACAGCATTGTCCGATGGAACATCAGAGAGTTCGGTCCTTTTTATATACCGGGAAAGAACGATTCCATTCCAATGAACAGAACAAACTACCTTCTGTACAAAAAAATAATAGTGTGGGAACAGGGTGAGGAAGTGCTGTTTCAGGATGAGAAAGTTTATTTGGGCAATAAAGAATTGGACGGATATCGTTTTAAGAGCAATTATTATTTCATGAGTGGGGACAATAGCATGAATTCCGTAGATTCGCGTTTCTGGGGATTGATACCTGAAGACTTTATTGTGGGAAAGGCCGCCCTGGTCATTACTTCGCGCAGCCGTGATACGGGAAAGATACGTTGGAACAGAGTATTTAAAAGAATAGAGTAGTGTGATGAGAATTATAACCTATATAATATTATCGTGCTTTATGGCTGCTTGTTCGCAAAGCCGTAGCGGTGGTGAACTCGAACAAGCCTTGAAGCTGTCTGGAGAAAACCGTAATGCGTTAGAGGCAGTTCTAGCCCATTACAAGCATGATTCTTTAAAATACCGGGCAGCCTGCTTCCTTATCAAGAATATGCCTTATCATTATTCGCAGGAAGACTATTATTTATCGCCGGAAGGGGAAAAATACAGGCCTGATATATGCAAGTTCAAGAACAAGGAAGAACTGGGAATGCATTGCGACTCATTGACACGGTGTAGGTATCTGGAAAAACATGATATGATATATGATGTCCTCTCTGTTGACAGCTCTTTTCTGATTAAGAATATAGATTTGGCTTTCATGGCATGGGAAAAGCCTTGGGCAAGGGATGTGCCTTTTGACGTGTTTTGCACGTATATACTTCCTTACAGGGTGCAAACGGAGAAAATATCTTCTTTGCGTGAAGAGATGATGAAGCGGTTCCTGCCTTTACTGGATTCCGCAGGGGTAAAGACACCGCTGGAAGCTTGCGTGGCATTAAATGAACATTTAAAATCGGTCGTAAGATACCAAGAGACCGGTCTCCCTTTCTATCCGACCATCGAAGAGACTTATCGGTCAGGAATAAGCCGATGTGACGGCATTTGCAATTTGGGTACATATATCATGCGTGCGGTAGGCATACCTGTCGCCGTTGATTTTACCATTTGGCCGAAAATGGATTTGGGACATAGCTGGTGCGCGGTTTGGAATAACAGACGATTTTACAGCTTTGGCCCCGGAGAAGACCAGCCGGAAGTTCATGCAAGGATGTTTTCTCAAAAACGGCACAGAAGGCCTGCCAAGGTTTACCGTTACCAATTCAATCCTTTGCATTACGGCAAGATTTCTTCGACGGGCGGTTATCAGACATTCCTCAATACTCCTTTATGGCGTGATGTAACCCATGAATACCTTGATAAGACAATCGAGATTGAAGTACCTATCTTGGACAAGGAAAAAAACAATCTTCACGACAAGGCCTATTTGTGCGTACATAATTATTATGAATGGAAACCATTGGCTGTTGGCTCATATTTAGAAAACGGGATGTGTTCTTTTAAAAATGTGGTGGGTGATAATATCTTTATGGTAGCCGATGTAACAGACAATGGTGCTTTACGTTACCTGACCGCTCCTTTTTACGTGAGCCCAAATGGTGAAGTGCATTTGTTTATACCCCAACCAGACCAAAAGTTCAGTTATACATTCGATAAGAAAAAAAGAAATAGGGATTATACATTGCACTATTGGGATGTTGATAGGAAATCATTTGTATCCATTCCTTGCAAAAGCTCAACAGACTCTACGCAAACATACGAACAGATACCAGAAAATGCATTATATTGGCTGACTTTGCCTGAACGGATAGTAAACCAAAGAATGTTTTTTATAGAGCAGGATACCATAAGAAGGTATTAAGCAGTTGAGAACCGCAGGAGGTGCAGAGCCTTTCCACCACCCAGCCGGGCGAGCGGGTGCATACCGCTAAGGGGAATGTGTACCGGGTGGTGGAATGCTAGGCAGGATACTCTTTGAGAATGTTTACAGTTCTCTGAAGATTTCTCCTACTGTGGGGTGAGGGAACACATATCGTTTCCAATCATCCACTTTCTTGCGGTCTTCGATGGCCATGCCTGCCAATACAATCAGTTCGGAAGCAGGATTACCCAGCATGTGGGCACCCAATACCGTTCCGTCGTCGGCAGTCAATACTTTGCAAACCCCGTTCACTCCTTCATTTTCCGCCACAAAGCGACCGGAATATGCCATCGGTAGTTTTATGGTATGATAAGTAATGCCGGCAGCCTGCAGAGCTTCTTCACTCATGCCTGCACCCGCTATCTCAGGATTGGTATAGACTACGCCCGGAATGGCACGGTAACTCATCGCATCTTCTTTTCCAAGAATATGATGAACAGCCACTTCCGCTTCGCGCACGGCCGTATGTGCCAACAATGAAACGCCGTTCAAGTCTCCGCACACATAGACACCGGGAACCGAGGACTGCATGTGTTCGTCCACCTTGACGCACTTACGTTCCGTCAGTTCCAAATTCAGATTCTCCAATCCGAAACCTTTCATTACAGGGCGACGGCCTACACTCATCAGTAACTTTTCGGCCGTAACACTTCCCGCCCCTTCTGCATTTTCGTAAGAGACCGTTACTCCGTTCTCCTCTTTTGCCACTCCTACCACCTTGGTACTCAGCAGGAACTTAATTCCTTTCTTGGCATACTCGGCACGCAGCATTGCCGAAAGCTCCTTATCCATTCCACCGAGGATTTCATCCATCATCTCGACCACAATAACCTGTACGCCCAAACTATTGAAGAAAGAAGCAAATTCCATTCCGATTACGCCACCTCCGACAATGGCCAGTGAAGCAGGCACTTCCTTATTGTCCAATGCATCACGGTGTGTCCAATAATCCACGCCATCCACTCCCGGAATGGGAGGAATAAATGTATCGCTACCGGTACAAAGCAACAGGTTCTCGCATTCGTAAATCTCCTCGCCGCATTTCACCGTGTTCTTATCTATGACAGTAGCCTCTCCCGTTACTATATTCACCTGATGGGCAGTCAGTTTCGCCTTGATGCCCAACACCAGTTTACGCACCACCTTTGATTTCCGGGCAACAATCTTGCCCAAGTCAAAAGAAGCTTCGGGCACAGTGACCGCATATTTGGAAGCATGCTTGGCATAATCATACACTTTGGCAGAATAAAGCAATGTCTTTGTGGGGATACAACCTTCATTCAGGCACACGCCTCCCAGACTTCTCTTTTCAAACAACACAACACTGAGGCCGGCTTTTCCGGCAACTTCGGCAGCAGTATAGCCGGCAGGCCCTCCACCGATAATCGCAATTTGATATTTCATGGTATTTATTAAAATTAATCAGTTCTTTATCAATTCAAAACCTTCGACCGCCAGGCCGGGACATACCTTCTTCAAAGCTTCCACAAACTCCAAAGGCCTGTCGGGACTTATCATCACAAATCCTTGTGCATGTTCAACTTTTATCTTTTGCATCCCAAGGACATGAGGCTGGTAAGTAATTTTCCTGATGCCATCCACACAGAATCTTTTGCCCCATACCGATTTAACTTCCAGCACACCGCTATCTTTAATCGTATAAATAGTCTTCGACTGAGAATAAAACAGCATGAGAGGTACAATTAAACCACCCAAAGCCGTCCATTCCTGCAGCCAAAAAAAGATAACAATCACGACCAATATGGCGACCCCCATTCCTACATATTGCCAATCGGGAACCCATTTTGTCTTAAATACTTGTTCCATGTTTTCCGATTTTAAAGGTTGTATGTCCGAAAGATACTAAAATAACCGGTTTCCTGCTACATATTTTCTTCAAAAAGTATCTTCATCCTCTTCTTTATGTTCCAACCGCCTGACCAATGCATTCATAAATTCCTCAGGCTTCTCCGGCAGAAGGTCTATCACCTTATCATTGTCATAATGCACCAATACATATCGGGTGAATCTCAGGTGTTTCAATCCGAAGAGACGTTTCAGTTCTACATCCGTAATCCGTGAAAGCGGAATGTTTTTCTCCTTCTGGAAACGTCCGTTATAAATCACCAAGTTTCCGTCTGCCGTCAGTGTATAGGTGGAATGAATGATACGCTCTATATTGATAATGACAATCATAGCGAAAAACATTCCTATCAGTGCCGCCCCTTTGTACCAAAAGGCAACCAGCATGATCAAAGTAAACAAAATAAGAAACAAATGAGTTGTTCCTGAAATCTTTACATGGAAAGTCCGATTCATCATAATTTTAAATTTTGGCGCAAGTTAATCATTTGTTCTCAATTATTTTAAAAGAGCTGATTGTTTTTCTTCCATCCCCACAATCACGGAACAAGACTCCCACGACCATAAAACAACAAACGAATCCATTTTAAACGAAAAGAAGAACACCAATAAAATACATATCATACCGTATCTTTCAAAAAAAGGCAGCAAATAACAGCATTAAAATGTACAATGAAAAAAGGTTTTCTTTACCTTTGCAACCATAAATCACATTATCATGGTTAGAAAATTCGATTTCCTTGTGATCGGCTCCGGAATTGCCGGAATGAGCTTCGCACTGAAAGTGGCTCACAAAGGCAAGGTTGCCCTCATTTGTAAAGCCGGGCTGGAAGAAGCCAATACCTATTTTGCTCAGGGAGGTATCTCATCTGTTACCAACCTGAAAGTAGACAATTTCGAAAAGCACATTGAAGATACAATGATTGCCGGTGACTGGATTAGTGACCGTGCAGCCGTGGAAAAAGTTGTGCGCGAAGCTCCATCGCAGATTCAAGAATTAATAAAATGGGGAGTAGAGTTTGACAAGAAAGAAAACGGAGAGTTTGACTTACATAAAGAAGGAGGACATTCCGAGTTCCGTATCCTGCACCATAAAGACAATACCGGCGCAGAAATACAGACAAGCCTCATCAAGACTGTAAAAGCCCACCCCAATATTACGGTTTTTACCGATCATTATGCAGTAGAAATCATTACTCAACACCATTTGGGTATCATCGTAACCCGTCATACTCCGGGCATCAAATGTTTTGGCGCGTATGTGCTGAACGAAAGCACCGGAGAAGTAGATACTTTCTTATCCAAAGTGACTATTATGGCCACAGGAGGCTGTGAAGCCGTTTATCGCAATACCACCAATCCGCTGGTAGCAACCGGTGACGGTATTGCCATGGTATATCGTGCCAAAGGCGCAGTGAAAGATATGGAGTTCATTCAGTTCCATCCCACTGCCCTCTTTCATCCGGGCGACCGTCCCAGCTTCCTCATCACTGAAGCCATGCGCGGTTACGGTGCTGTGTTGAAAAACCAGAGTGGTGAGGAGTTTATGCAAAAATACGATCCGCGTCTGTCTCTTGCTCCGCGTGATATCGTGGCACGTGCCATCGACAGTGAAATGAAACAGCGCGGTGAAGACCATGTTTATCTGGATGTCACTCATAAAGACCCGGAAGAAACCAAGAAGCATTTCCCTAATATATATAAGAAATGTCTCAGTCTGGGTATCGATATCACCAAAGATTATATTCCTGTTGCTCCGGCAGCTCACTATCTGTGCGGAGGTATTAAGGTGGATTTGGACGGACAGTCCAGCATCAACCGCCTGTACGCCATCGGCGAGTGTTCCTGCACGGGACTGCACGGCGGCAACCGTCTGGCATCCAACTCACTGATTGAAGCAGTAGTTTACGCCGATGCTGCGGCCAAACATGCTTTGAGTGTGCTCGACCGGTATGATTACAATGAGGACATTCCCGAATGGAACGATGACGGCACCATGAATAATGAAGAACGTGTGCTGATTACACAGAGCATGAAAGAAGTGAACCAAATCATGGAAGCCTATGTGGGTATCGTGCGCAGTAATACCCGCCTGATTCGCGCCTGGAACCGTTTGGACATTCTATATGAAGAAACCGAACGACTGTTTAAGCGCTGCAAGGCATCACGCGAACTATGTGAATTGCGCAACATGATTAACATCGGATATCTGATTACGCGTCAGGCAATGGAACGCAAAGAAAGCCGCGGCCTGCACTACACGATTGATTATCCGCATGCTAACGCAGAAAATAAATAATAGAATGAAACGAAGCATTTTGACTCTATGCCTGCTGGGACAAGTATTGTTCCTGTGGGCACAGAATCAGTATTATGTGGCTCCCGATGGAAATGACAATCACGACGGAAGTTTTCAGAAACCTTTCCAAACCATTGAACGGGCACAATTGGAAGCTCGAAAAGCTCAGGGAGAAACAACCATCTATTTGCGTAAAGGTATCTATCGGCTGGAACGCCCTTTAATCTTCACCCCCGAAGACGGTGGAAAAGAGAAACCATTATCCATACGTGCCTTCCGCAATGAACAAGTAACGTTATCCGGCGGAAAAGTATTACACCCTGTGTGGAAGCCTTATAAAAAAGGTATCCTGACAGCTGTTCTCCAAGACGACATACGTCACCCGGATATGCTGTTGAGTAACGGAAACATCCGCCACATGGCACGTTATCCCAATTTCGATTCCACAGCAGTGCGTTTCAACGGTACCTCAGCCGATGCCACCGCTCCCCGGAGGGTAAAGAGCTGGAAACATCCCGAAGGAGGATACCTCCATGCCATGCACATAAGCGACTGGGGTGATTTTCACTACCGCATCACCGGTAAAGACAAAGCCGGAAAACTGATGCTGGAAGGCGGATGGCAGAACAACCGCCAATCAGGATTACACGCCAAAAACCGGATGGTGGAAAATATATTCGAAGAGCTGGATGCTCCGGGCGAATGGTTCTATCAGGCGGAATCTTCTACCTTATATTATTATCCCATGCCGGACGAAGACGCAGAAACAGCCGTCTTCGAGACTCCCATACTCAAGCATCTGATTGAATTCCGCGGTTCGGAACAACAGCCGGTCACTCACATTACTATACAGGGAATCGAACTGACACAAACATTGCGTACTTTTATGGATAAATACGAACCGTTGCTCCGCTCGGACTGGATGGTCTATCGGGGTGGTGCCGTGGTGTTTGAAGGTACGGAAGATTGCTCGCTGAAAGATTGCTATCTTCATAATTTGGGAGGAAACGCAGTCTTCTTCTCCTGTTATAACCGCCGCTCCACCGTATCGGGTTCTCATTTTACCCGTATCGGAGCCAGTGCTGTTTGCTTTGTGGGCGACCCGAATGCTGTCCGCTCTCCAAGCTTCGAATATAATGAGTTTGTAGCGGCCGGGAAACTGGATCGTACGCCCGGTCCTATAGGAAATAACTATCCGGCTCATTGTCTGGTATATGACAATCTGATTCACTCCATCGGTCTGTTCGAGAAACAGATTACGGGAGTGGAACTATCCATGTGCCGACACATCACAGTCAGCCACAATAGCATCTATGATACTCCGCGTGCCGGCATCAACGTCAGCGAAGGAACTTGGGGCGGGCATATCATCGAATTCAACGATGTATTTGACACGGTAAAAGAAACCGGTGACCATGGCTCTTTCAATTCTTGGGGACGTGACCGTTTCTGGCATCCTCACCGCCAAGTAATGGATTCGTTGGTAAATGCCGAAGCCTCACTGATTCTGGCAGACGTCACTTCTCCCATCGTATTACGGTATAATCGTTTTCGCTGCGACAGAGGTTGGGACATTGACTTGGACGACGGCTCCGGTAATTACCACATTTATAACAATCTGTGTCTGAACGGAGGCATCAAACTGCGTGAAGGCTTCTATCGGGTAGTAGAAAACAATATCATAGTCAATAACTCTTTCCATCCTCACGTATGGTTTAAGAACAGCGGTGATGTGTTTACCCGTAATATTGTGATGTCTTCTTACCGGCCGATTCAAGTCCGCCATTGGGGTCTGGAAGTGGATTATAACATCTTTACCGACAGCACTGCTTACCAAAAAGCCCGCAAACAGAATACCGATGCACATTCCATTGTATGCACCCCTGTCTTCCTTAACCCGAGCCGGGGAGATTATCGGATTGACAACCATTCGGACGCTGTTTTTCGTTGTGGCTTCCGCAACTTTGACATGGATAGATTCGGAGTTGTCTCACCCCGATTAAAAGCTTTGGCTAAGACGCCCGAATTTCCCAAACCCATTCTCATGGAAGAAGGAAAAGCACATGCCACTATCGAATGGCAAGGACTACAAATTAAAAACTTGGATACCCTGGGCGAACGTTCTGCCACCGGTATGGATACGGAACGCGGCGTTTATGTCATTTCGGTCAATGCACTGGGTAGTGTGTTGCGTGACTATATCCGCCCCAACGATGTGATTTTGGAGCTGGGCGGCAAAACCGTGAATAACCTGGCTGACTTGCAGAAAACAGTTCAAGAAACAGATTTAAAGCAACCGCAAACCATGGTTATCTTCCGAAGTCAAAAAGAGAATAAACTGACTTTACCGGGAAATTTGCTGAAATGAATATCTACTTCGGATATAAAAAATCATTGTAGTATATCGAGGTATGAAAATGATGGTTTACAAAGAAGTGTAACCCAAAAACGAAGGGAGTGTGTCAAAACGTGGATAATGCTGTCGTTTCGTTCGTAGGGGCGAGGTTCGCTCGCCCGAAAACAGTTGGCTTGTGTCTTCAGGCAGGCAAACCCTGCCCCTACAGCTGACAATTCTATCAGAATAAGGCAACTTGCAATTTCTCACGAGGAGAAACAATCAAGTTCTCCACCTCATATTGAACCTTGCCTGTGTTATTGTCATCTTTAGACAAAACAACTGTCACAGAATGTCTTGCCGGTATCTCTATCCGTTCGGGATATCCTTTCCGAGCTTTATCCACTTTCTTCAATCTGAAAGGTACATCACTACTGTTTTTTATTTCCAGATAATTACGCTTTTCACTGCTATAATAAACCGGACTTACTTGAACTGCTCCCCAAAAGAACTTATCCAAATATTCTTTCTTGCCCATCAAATTATCGTAAAAATAGACCATAGTACGCCGATTAAACAAAGCATCCTTTATTCCCTCCTCTGTCCTTTCTTTAGCCAAAACCAAAGTCATAGGGCGATGAGTGGTTGTTTGAAAATCATACAAACGCTCGATAACATCGTGCACATCTGTATTGCCAAGCAATGTCAGGTTCTTTTCATTGACCCAATCCAAAGCCACCGGATACCACTCGAACTCATTGAACACTTCAATGCCGTTCAACCATCCTTTCTTGTATAATTCCTCGTGCACATCGTGCCACTTGATTTCGTTCACTCCCCATCCCGGATGATTCCACTGGATGAACGCTCCCTGATTGTGCGCTTCCTCGATGGCTTTCATATAGTCTTTTTGGTCGAGCACATTCAGATCTTCCACAAACAAAGCATTCAAATGTCCGGGAGGCATGGAACGGGTAATTTCTCCTCCCTTTATTAAAATGATATTTCTCCGGAAAGCCTCTTCACGAGCAGCATCAAACGAATAATTGTGATTACCTGTCTGCAACCCCCGGCGAGCCGGCTGGCCCTCAATATGATCGGTCATTGCAATGGCGTCCAATCCTTCTTCCCATGCCTCCTGCACACGAAGCGAAGGCCACACAATACCATCGGAAAAAATAGTGTGGATATGAAAATCACACTTCAGCAACTGATAGTCATCGATTTGTGGCAGACATATTTCATGACGCGCCTTTATACGTTCTTTACCTACTTTGACTTCCTTGGGCAATGCTTCCTGAGCCTGCACACCTATCTGACCGCACAACAAAGCTGCCAGTATCCATACATTTCTTGTTTTCATATACATTAGTTATTATTATTTCCTACACTCCATCCATAATCCACATATTCCCAACTGAAACGGTTATTCTCGTCCACACGAACTAGCAAATAACCTTCTTCCGTTTCAAGGAAAGCGCCTCCCCACCAATATGCCGACACTGCTCCGGCGGTGACAAACCAGCGGTTTCTTTCCTGAATTTGCTCGTAAATATGCTGATGTCCTTGAAGGACAAGCTGCACATTATAACCATTCAGCACCTCAAAAACGTCCTTAGTGTTGCATATCATGTCGGCTCCCTTGAAATTACCTTCCACCACCGGATAGTAAAGCGAAAGCATAGGCACATGAATGGATACTACCACCGGAACTTCTTTTCCCACTTTTTGCAAATCGCTTTTCAGCCATTCCATTTCTTCAGGGCTTACCGAATAAGGGCCTTTTTCGCAAGGGAAAAGACCGTTTAGTGTAATGAAATGCACTCCTTTATGGTCGAAAGAACCGAATGTGTTTCCAAAGTACTTTTCAAACAAGCCGAATCCCAATGTATCCGTCTCGCCATTCCGACGATAATAACGGTCATGGTTTCCTATCGTGAAATAAAGCGGGATTCCGGCCTCATCTACAATCGACTTGAAACGTTCATGCAAAGAATCTGCCGTGTGCTCTGCATCTCCCAAAGCATCGGTATCCGCATTATCTCCTCCAAACAAAATAAAGTCCACCCTTTTGTTCTTTGCGTCAGACAATGCCATGCGCAAAGCAACATCACCATTGCCACGATTATCCTTGTTCAAATGAACATCTGTAAAATAAGCAAAGGTAAACTTCTCTTTCACTTCCGGTTCTTGCCCGGGTTTCACTTTGTTTGCACAACTGCCCAACAAAAATAAAAAGGCAGCCGACAAAAACCAATTCAAACAATTTTTCTTCATAACTATTCTTATATTTATTATTCCCAACCAAATAATTGAGGACCCAAATTCGGGTTCAAATCCATTTCATGCTTGGGCACCGGACGATAATAGTATTTAGGCTCTTGAAAAGTACCCATATCTTTAATGGTTAATATATTGCCTTTGGTTCCTTCGCGCAAATAAACCGTTGCATTTACATCGTCAATGCTTCCTGTTCTGTAGTACACCAGTTTCTCTCCCAACGAATTGGTTTCCTTATCGGCCTCGGCAGGAATGTTCGCATCCGAAGGAATCAAATAAATGTCTTCTATACCGTCGCCCGTCAAGTCGTATTTGCCCAATCCCGGAAAATAAAGTCCTTCCGGTTCCTTTTCCAACAATTTTCCGGCTTTCCAGCGCATCAAATCGTCAAAACGGAATCCTTCAAATACCAGTTCCACCCGACGTTCGCGACGTATCTCCAACAGCAAAGGAGACACTCCGGGAAAAGCTTCCTGCAAAGCAGGGTCAGCCTGCGGAGAAAGCAACATGTGAGGCATACCGGCACGGTCGCGGATTAAATTGATTGTATTATCCAAATCACTCTGAGTCAGTTCATTCAGTTCGGCACGTGCTTCGGCATAAGTCAACAACACCTCGGCATAACGAATGACCGGATAGTCAATGCTGTAATAATAATCTTGATCCTTGTTGTTGATAAAACCTTTTATTTGATGATAACCGGAGAAATTCTTATTCAAGTTCTGCACATATATACCTGCACCGGGTGCATAAGTCATGGTATTCACCAATTCCCACCCCGGATAAGCCAATGTTTGGCTCATACGAGGATCTCTATTCTGAAACTCCTCGACAAATTGCTTGGTCTCATATCCCGGCTGGGCAGAATAGTAAGAGCCGTCACTCATCAAGTAAGCCTGCACCAAGTCCTTGGTAGGACAAGGAATATAATTTCCGAACATATAAGCCCAGAATCCGTTGCTAGCAGTAGCTTTTTCATAATAGTGGGCCTGAATTATCTCAGGATTAGTAGTCAGATCCAACGAATTGAACAAGGTTGAGTAATCACTTTCAGGATTTCCCGTATTATATAAACTGAAACCACCCTCTTCCATAATCTGCGATGCAGCATCCACTGCTATTCTAAGATAAATATCTGCCGTATTCTGCAAATTCAATTCTTCGTGATATTTGCGGTATGTACCTTCATAAAGCGCATGACGTGCCATGGTAGCCAGCACAATCCATTTGTCTATGGTTCCTTTGAGTTGCCCTGTTTTTACATGCTCTGCTGCAAACTGATAGTCTTCGAATATCTTGGTAACCACATCCTCCCGTTTGTCACGCCCTTTATATAAGTCCTGGTCATCAGTGGTCAATGTCTTATCATACCAAGGAACATCCGAAAAACGCTTCACCATATCCATATAAAAGGCAGCCCGGTAGTAACGGGCTATTCCCTGATAATGTGCAAGCACATCGGAAGGAACGACAGCCTTTTCGCAACGTTCCAAGAAGAAATTGATATTGTACAGGCGTTCCCACGACCAACCTGCAGAAATAGTTACCGACGTAGGATTGGCCGAAGTCATGATGTTCTTTACCTCTACATTATCTGTAGTAGCCTGGTCATCTGTACCGGCATCTGCCGTATAGTTATAACCGGGTGTGTTGATCAAGCCATAACAATACATTTTCAAATCTTCTTCCGTATTGAAATAACTGTCCGCACCTATTTCTGTATGAGGCTGACGGTCCATAAAGGCATCATTGCATGAAGTAGCCAACAAACCTGCTACCAAACTAAGCCATATATAAAATCTACTTTTCATTATCATGTTTCTATTAAATATTTCTTTTTTAGAGAGTTACATTTATACCAAACGAATATTGGCGGTTGAACGGATAGACATATCCGTAAGAATCGGAATTGGTTACCGCTTCGGGATCGAAATATTTCTTCAGCCCGCTCCATTCAAAGAGATTGTCGCCACTGACATAAATACGAACACGGTTCAAGTGCGCCTTCTTAGTCCAACGGGCCGGTAATGTATATCCTATCGTTATATTCTTAATTCTCAGATAAGAACCGTTCAACATATAGTTGGTTTGCGGAATGGCAAGCCCCATACCGTTAATGCCTGTTCCCAAATTCTTATCGGCCAGCCAAGACTGGAACACCGGATATTTAGAATCCAGATTCTGATTAGCCAAGCCCGCATTGATGTAAGACTGGGAATGTTTGGCCATTTCTACATCGCTGTCTGTCGTAGGGCGATAGAAATCAAAAGCATGCACCTGTCCGCCGGTATACGGTTGTTGGTAGAAACTCCAATATAGATAGCTGACAGGGTAATAATCGCGCTTGCCTATTCCGTGCAAGAAAGCCGATACGTCAAACCCGTTCCATTCTGCATTCAGGTTTAAACCAAAACGAAAGCGAGGTGATGAATTTCCTATAACACTCAAGTCACCCGGTTTGTCTACAGTAGTACCCTTCGTTATGCGCTGGTCGCCATCCAAATCTTTGTATTTAGGCCATCCTTCCACGATTTCCAATGCACCCCAAGGTATAATTTCTGTTTCATCCAACGCAGCAATTTCTTCCTTGCTCTTGAACAGCCCATCACTTTGCAATCCCCAAATTTCTCCCAATTCCTGTCCTTCATAATATTGACTAAGGTTTTTGGTAGGATTGTCAAACTTTGTAATCCATGAACGATTGTCGGACAATACGAAGCGTGCCCCCCAATTCAGAGGTTTACCTTTCAGTTGAAACTCATCCCGATAAGCGACAGACAATTCCCATCCTCTTGTCTTCAGGTCGGCGGCATTCTCTTTCGGCTCTGTCTTGCCCAACACACCCGGCAATTCTTTTCCTAATGTAAGCATTCCCTTTGTATCACGACGGTAAATGTCAAAAGAGACCACCAATTTATTGTTCCACAACGCCAAGTCAATACCTCCGTTCAATGTACGCACCTGTTCCCAAGTGTAATCGGGAGAAACCAAGCCCGGAGCTGTAACGGTTTGTTGCAATTTTCCATCAATCAGGTAACTGCCCAATGACGAATTCATAGAAGGAATATATCCATATTCGGTTACCAGCTGATTGCCCAATGAACCATACGAAGCACGTATCTTGAATTGTGAGAATAAAGACCGGAGCGGTTCAAAGAAAGGTTCCACATCGACACGCCATGCTACCGAACCCGAAGGGAAAAAGCCATATCGTTTGTTTTTGGGGAAACGTGAAGTTCCATCATAACGGCCGTTCAATTCAAAAATATAACGGTTGTCATACATATAATTAGCACGGAAAAACAAGCCACGAATAGCCCAATCCTTATAAGTTTCGTCTACATACTGTTCGCCTGAGGACAAGCCGATGGAAGGCAAAGAGGTAGATATGATGTCGTAACGGTCGGCAGTGAATTTGTCCCAACGGCTATATTCTTGATTGAAACCTAACACACCGCTCACCAAATGCTTGTCGAACGACTTGGTCAACGTGGCATACAAGTCAAGCACGGTATATAGTTCGGAAGTACTGCCTTTGTAAGCACGGCTTGTACCCTGTTCGCGAACATCATCCGGTCCGTAGCCAATGCGATACTTAGTCTTATACCAGTCGTAATCTTCATGGCTTTTTGAAAAAGTAAAGTTAGCGTTCAGCACCAACATTCTTTCCCAAAAATTCATTTCGGCCGAGAAAGTACTTTGCAAACGGTCGTAAACGGTTTTCTCCTCGCCTCCGTCCACCAATTGTGCCAATGCAATACCCAGTTCACTGTTTGCCCATGTACCGTCGGGGTTCACGTCCATGTCGTGAGGCTCTGCATCGTAAAAATCACTCAAATTATAATAACTCGGTTTTTTACGGGTAGTAGAGACAAAAGAGGTATTATTGGAAATAGACAACCAGTTCCAAATCTGATAATTAACTTTGCCTCGCATACTGTAACGAATATACTTGTCATTTTTTACCACACCTGAGAAAACACCGTCTTCACTGTCCACACCTCCCGACAAATAAAACTTGGTTTTCTCTGTCGCACCGGAAATGGAAAGCTGATGTGCCTGACTGAATGTACTCTTATCCAGAAAATAATTTGTCCAGTTGCGATTACCCATATACTCCCACTGCGTGTTGTCCAACGGATTCAGGCGTATGGCTTCCGTTCCATCGGGATTGTCAGAACGTTGACGTGCCCACTCCAAACGCTCGTCACTGGTCACATGACCGGAACTCCAAGGAGTGTTTAACACCGCAATGTTCTTCAGTTTCAAATAAATATAAGGATCGGAAGTTTTTTCAGTCAATGAAGAAGGACGCTTCCACGAGAAATTATTGTTATAATTCACCTGAATTCTATCGCCCTTCCCTTGCTTGGTCGTAATCAAAACAACCCCAAAAGCGGCACGGGCACCGTAAATGGCAGCCGAAGAAGCATCTTTCAATACCGAAAGACTCTCTACATCTTCGGGTAACAAGCGATTCATCTCTTCAGCATCCGAAGCTACGCCATCTATCAGAATCAGCGGAGAACCACCGTTGATGGAAGCTTCACCACGAATATTAATATTGGCAGCCTGTCCCGGCTCTCCACTGGTAAAATCAACATTCAAATTAGGTACCATTCCCTGCAATCCTTTCGACAAATCCGTCATAGGTCGTTGCTCCAACTGGGTTGAAGTGATTTGGTCTACCGACCCCGAAAGATTGGCTTTCTTCTGAATACCGTATCCCACGACCACTACCTCACCAAGCGTTTCCGTATCGTCTTCCAGTTCTATTTTAAAAGATGTTTTCCCATTCACCGCAATAAGTTTGTCCCGATATCCCACATAACTTACCACAATTACGGCATCAACAGGAATGGAAAGTGTAAACTTTCCGTCTACATCGGTTATTGTTCCGTTTCCACTTTCTTTTTCACGAATCGTTGCACCAATCAATGGTTCGCCATTGCTGTCCACAACAACTCCAGACACCTGAATTTTTGTACGAACCTGTTCTGTAATAGGACTTTCCTTCATTTTATCATCAGCAACAGCATAAGGCACAGCCAATCCCCACATACCTGCTGATAACAGCAGAATATTCCTAAACCACAAATAATTGAACTTTCCCATAAATACTTTAGATTAATTTGCCGCAAAAGTACAGTCGGGACGTTACGATGGCATGAACAGCCAATTTCATTATCTTAACCGAATGGTTAATTTTATATTACAAAAGCATTTGTTTTAATTTCAATCGGGCATTATAAAAAAACTCCAAAGTCTTTTCAACCCTGCATCATTACGCTTAAATCATACAGGATATTCTAATGAAACAAAAATCCGGCTTCCCCCCCAATCGGGAGAAGCCGGACACGGTAAACGGATAATTCTATCTCAATTAATAATTGTTCTTCTTTACTTCAAAGTAAGCCTGCGGATGCAAACATGCCGGACATACTTCAGGAGCTTCTGTACCTACATAAATGTAACCACAGTTACGGCACTGCCATACAGTCTCTTCTGCTTTTTTGAATACTGTACCTTCTTCCACATTCTTCAATAAAGCCAAGTATCTTTCTTCATGGCCCTTTTCTGCTTCAGCAATTCTGCGATACATCGTAGCAATAGCAGGAAAACCTTCCTGATCGGCCACATCAGCAAAGTGAGGATAATCAGTCGTCCATTCTTCATTTTCTCCGGCAGCGGCGGCTTTCAGATTTTCCATTGTTGTACCGATCATACCTGCAGGATAGCTGGCAGTAATTTCTACCATACCACCTTCCAACCACTTAAACATACGTTTTGCATGTTCCTTTTCCTGATCAGCTGTTTCTGTGAAAATAGCAGCGATTTGTTCATAACCTTCTTTTTTTGCAGTACTTGCAAAATAAGTATAACGCATTCTAGCTTGTGATTCACCTGCAAATGAAGTTAACAAGTTTTTCTCTGTCTGTGTACCTTTAATGCTCTTAGCCATAATTATTTGTTTTATTGGTTAGTTATTATTTTATTACCCTTGCCTTATACCACAAAGATATATATTATATTTCAAATTTGTATTTATTACAATTATAATTTTATGTTTAATTAAACATTCTATTTATATAAAATAAACGCAATACGGCTTGAATATGTTCATCAACTACAAAAGTTTCTTAAACAAGAAAGCTATTTATGCTCAAACTCCCCAATAATATACGAAGAACACCCTTCATGCAACAAAAATAAGAACTTAAAATCAATAATCCCTTAATTTATAGATAAATTTTGTCTAATTTTGTACCTCCATTCTGTATTGAACACATTTCGTAGCATAAAGTAAATTATAAAATGAAAGCATTTGAATTTAAACCGAAGCTCTTCACTACATTAAAAAATTATTCGAAGGATAGCTTCATGGCCGACCTCATGGCCGGCATTATCGTAGGTATCGTTGCACTTCCTCTGGCTATTGCATTTGGTATTGCTTCAGGAGTATCTCCCGAAAAAGGTATTATCACTGCTATTGTTGCAGGCTTTATCATTTCTTTATTGGGAGGAAGCAAAGTACAAATCGGCGGACCGACAGGCGCGTTTATCGTTATCATCTACGGTATCATACAAGAATATGGCATCAGCGGACTGACAGTGGCAACACTGATGGCAGGTGTACTCCTTGTTTTATTAGGAGTGTTTAAACTGGGAGCTGTCATCAAATTCATTCCCTATCCCATCATTGTCGGCTTTACCAGTGGTATTGCCGTTACCATCTTCACTACACAGATAGCTGATATCTTCGGACTCAACTTTGACGGAGAGAAAGTCCCCGGAGACTTTATCGGCAAATGGATGATTTATTTCCGCCACTTTGATACAGTAAACTGGTGGAATGCCATTGTCAGTGTGGTCAGTGTATTCATCATTGCCATCACTCCCAAATTCTCAAAAAAGATTCCCGGTTCGTTAATATCCATCATCGTAGTGACGATTGCAGTCTATCTGATGAAAACATACGGAGGAATTACCTGCATTGATACGATTGGCGACCGATTCACCATCCAATCACAACTCCCCGATGCAGTGGTACCCGAATTGAATTGGGAAGCAATCAAGAACTTGTTTCCCGTAGCCATCACAATTGCTGTATTGGGTGCCATCGAATCATTACTTTCGGCTGCCGTTGCCGACGGTGTAATCGGTGACCGTCATGATTCAAACACAGAGCTGATAGCCCAAGGTGCAGCCAATATCATCGCTCCTCTTTTCGGAGGTATTCCTGCTACCGGAGCCATCGCACGTACCATGACCAATATCAACAATGGGGGAAAGTCTCCGGTGGCCGGCATTATTCATGCTGTCGTATTACTGCTCATCCTGCTCTTCCTGATGCCGTTGGCACAATACATCCCGATGGCTTGTCTGGCCGGCGTGTTAGTCATTGTATCTTATAACATGAGTGGCTGGCGCACCTTTAAGGCATTACTCAAGAATCCGAAATCGGACGTGACAGTGTTATTGATCACTTTCTTCCTGACAGTCATTTTCGACTTGACAGTCGCTATTGAAGTAGGATTGCTGATTGCCTGCGTGCTATTTATGAAACGCGTTATGGAAACCACCGATATTTCGGTTATCAAGAATGAAATCGATCCTAATAACGAATCCGATTTGGAAGTGCACGAAGAGCATCTCATGGTTCCCGAAGGCGTAGAAGTATACGAAATCAATGGTCCGTATTTCTTCGGCATCGCCACTAAATTTGAAGAAATCATGTCTGAACTGGGCGACCGCCCGAAAGTGCGTATCATCCGTATGCGTAAAGTGCCGTTCATTGATTCTACCGGTATTCACAACCTCACTAACCTTTGTGAAATGTCTAAGAAAGAAAATATCCATATCGTACTTTCAGGCGTAAACGAAAAGGTGCATAAAGTATTGGAGAAAGCCGGTTTTTATGACTTGCTCGGCGAAGACAACATTTGTCCCAATATCAATGTAGCTCTGGAGAAAGCCAAAGCCATTGTAGAGAAATAAAACAGATTATACCAAAAATAGGTGTCGTTACTCGTTCGTTTAGCTACCTTCATGGTTAATTATTGCCATGTAGGAGGCAAAACAAACGAGTAACGTTCATTTTTACTTCTTGCAAATCAAGTACCATACCACAGAAGAAGCGACTAAAAAATAGACAGCAAAGAAATCCCTGTATTGTGATACCCAATCAAAATGAAACGAACAAAATAAAGAAAAGGCGTATAATACCCATAGCACCCATCCTATAGCTCTTCTTTTTTTCATTGACTAACCTCCCAACGATTATTATCATCCAAACAAATTACTGAGTCAAACGGAATACCAGCCTCAGTATTACAAACCTGGACGTTGGGCAAACTCTGCATTGATTTTACACCAACATCAGAAGCTTCTTCCGGGAAGCAGAAAACGAACAAACTCCCTATAGACACAAATAATGAATAGACAGAGAAAAAATGCATACCTATAAGTTTTTAATTAGTTAGTAAATTGTATTCATGTTAATATCACAAATGTAAATCGCTCTTCCCAAACTCTGTGTTATTGGATTGTTATCGTCATGTTAATTGTGTATCTATAGAATTTGAGACTTTGATGTTGCTAATTCAAAACAATTTCTAAGTCCGCTAAAGAGTGGCATGAATAAAATGCCAATATCCGTTCTTTCAGTAAATAGGTATATTTAGCTTGTGATTGTTGGGACAACGCATCTGCCAATTTCATTTTTATCTCATTATACTCATATACAGCCGACTTTCCAGCCATATACTTCTCTAACGCATACCGATGCGCCTCCCGATTGACAACTACCGCTTTGGTAGTAGACTCGTATTTCTCAAAAGCTGCCAGCGCATCCATATATGCTTTCTCAATATCCTTATAGAGGCTTTTCTTTTCATTTTCCAATGACAAGCGGGCATTATTCTCTTCCAAACGCGCTGTTTTTACCTGATTCCTGGTAGAGAAGCGGTCAAAAAGAGGGATGCTTAATGTGAAATAAATGCTTTTCTGCATATTGTTTTTAAACTGCTGATAAAAAGATGGATTCATTGCACCACGAGAATAATAGTAACCGGTATTGATTCCGGCACCCAAAGAAAGCTGCGGGTAATATCCTGACTTGACAACTTTTATACTTTTCACTTTACTCTGCAAAGAATAATGAGCTTGCTTTATTTGAGGCATACAGCTTAATGCCGAGGCATAAATCCCCTCAGGAGTGACAGACTCCATAGAAACTATACTTTCATCCAAAGAATCTACATCAAAATACTCCTCACCCTTCAACTCCATCAATTGCATCAAGTCAAGAAAAGAAAGCCGCAGCGAGTTCCTGGCTTCTGTTGCCACCAGTTCATCATCAGCTAATTGAGCTTTTATATCATATAATTGAGACTGCGGAACTTTTCCATTCTCTATCAGAATCCGTGTTCTGATTTCTTGTTCTTTTGTCAACCGGATTTGTTCTTGAGCGATACGATAAATTTCTTTATTCAACAGTATCTGAAAATAATAGTTGGTTACATTGAGTGACAAGTTGTTTTCTATCAATTCCTTATTTGCCTCGGCCGCCAATACATCGAATTTATTTCGAGAAATGGATGCACTTGTTTTGAATCCGGTAAAAAGAGGCATTTCGGTACTGGCAGAGAATGAAGAATTTTGTATGTTTCTATCCTCATAGGTATTATCCTGATTCAAAGCCCTGCCAAAAGAAAAACGTTGTGAAGCTCCTACATTCAGATTGGGCAGAAAACTGCTCTTCAGTGTATTTCTCTCTACTTTTAAACTTTTAATCCAGTTTTGACTCTGTTTCACCTCTATATTGTGCAGTATGGCATAATCTATACATTCTTTGAGACTCCACTTCTTATTTTGTGCTTGCATATTTGCTATCAATGCGATGGCTGCAACAGTTACAACTATTAACTTTTTCATACTATTCATTCTTTAACCTATTTCATCAAACTGTTCCTTCCACAAACGATGATACATTCCATCCGAATTGAACAATTCTTCATGAGTACCTGCCTCAACTACTTGTCCCTTATCAATCACCACAATCTTATCTGCATTCTTCACTGTACTCAACCGATGAGCAATCACGATAATCGTTTTCCCCTTCCGTGCCAATGCATCAAGTGTCTGCTTTACATAGCGTTCGGAAATAGAATCAAGCGAAGATGTCGCCTCATCAAAAATAAGTATCTCCGGCTCTTTATATAAGGCACGCGCTATAGCAAGCCGCTGCCGCTCGCCACCCGACAAGGATGCACCATGTTCACCGATATAAGTCCGGTACTCCTTAGGCAAACCATCTATAAAATCCTTTAAACCTAATTGTTCCGTCAAATCTACAATTTTCTTCATGTCCGGATGCAAATCGCCTACCGCTATATTCTCTGCAATGCTGCCGGCAAATAATTCAATCTGTTGAGGTACTGTTCCCACCCGGTGACGAAGACTGCGGTTGTCTATTTGCGCAATATCATAATCGCCTATGCGAATGCGGCCCTCCTGTATAGGATAAATATGCTGTAATAACGAAATCAAAGTCGTCTTGCCCGACCCGCTTTCTCCCACTATGGCAGTAGTCTTCCCCTTTTCTATCTTCAAGCTCAATTCCTTGAACACATCCTTGCGCGAACCATAGCGAAACGAAACATTCTCAAACATAATATCGCCCACCATATCCGGTTCTAATATTATCTTTTGGTTATTATCCTGTTCACGTTCCAAGTCCATAATCTGGAATAAGCGGTCGGCAGCAATCAGTGCATCCTGGATAGTCTGATTGGAAGAAATCAGCGAGCCGATAGGAGAAATTACATAACCAACCAAAGAATAAAACACCATCAGAGCGCCGGGTGTCAACTCCTGATCAACCACCAAAAGACTTCCTAACCAAAGAACGGCAATCGTAATGCCTGTAGATACAAACTGAATGCCGCCTTGCGCCATAATGGAACCATATATACTGCGATATGTATTCTTTAATAAATGTACGAAACGAGTTTCCGTCTTCAAATTAGCATATTCTTCTATACCGAATCGTTTGATAGTAGAAATAGAATTAAGAGATTCTACCAATTGCGCTTCCAAATCAGCACTACTTTCCATAATACCGCGCTGATATTTCCGGTTCAATTTGTTAAACCCCCAGAAAATAAGCAGGAATAAGGGAGCAGACACTAAAGTAATCAATGCCAACTCCCAGGAATAAACAAACATAAGGCATACAGAGAAAACAAGAATCATGATGTTAACCACCAAATCCAACGAAACATTATTGATAAAATTACGGATTTTCACTGCATCATTGACGCGCGAAATAATTTCACCTACGCGCATCGTATCAAAGAATTGTTGAGGTAAAGTCAACAGATGCTTATAATATCCCAAAATAAGTGCAGCATCAATCCGTTGCCCTGTTTTTAAAGCCAGAATACTTTTCATTGCTCCGATAAAAGTCCGCAATAACAGGATGACCAGCATGATAACTCCCATGAGATTAAGCAAATTGATATTTTTATCTACCAATACATAATCTGTAATTTTACCTACATAGATGGAGGTAGATAAACCCAAGATACTATAAATAAGCGCACCAAACACGGCTTGCAGCATCACGCTTTTATGAGGAGCCAGCAGAGAAAAGAACTTCTTTGTCATACCGGTTTTCATGTTTCCGGTCTTGAAAGTTTCTTCCGGTTCCAATAACACCAGTACACCGGTCCACATTTTCTCAAATTCCTGATTGGTCACGCGATGCATCCGCCCGTCACCCGGATCCATATATTCTATGTATTCTTTCTTTTTCTCCACCTTATATATCACTACAAAATGCTGAAGTTGTTCGTGTACTATAACATGAGCAATAACAGGTTTAGGAACAATATACAATGCCTCGAATTTAGCTCGCACTCCTTTAGCTGACAAGCCCAACTTATTAGCAGCCTCTATCAACCCCAAAATATTTGTTCCCTTCTGGTCGGTAAACGCATATTGGCGGATACGTGCAATGGGAAACTGCAAACCATAATAGGCACATACGGAAGCCAGACAAGCCGCTCCGCAATCCGTAATATCAAACTGTTTGATTTTAACTCCTTTTTTCATCTTGCATTCGTGTTTAAAATTTAGCCATCATTCTTTTATTCTCATATTGTTTGGGATTCGCCCAGTCGTCTATCTTCTGATACAATAAATCAAACAATGAGCGCCGGGTTATCATAAAATGAGCACTGACGGTCATACCTTTTTTCAAGACTCCTTTTTGTCCGCTTTTCAGCATCAGATAGTTACGTTCCATCCGGCATTTCACTTTATAGAATGAGTTTCCCTGACTGTCCGTCAGAAAGTCCGATGAAATTTCTGTTACTTTTCCGGGTAATGTTCCCCATTCATTATAATTAAATGATTCCACCTGTACATTTACCGGCATCCCGATATTCATAAAACCTATGTTCCTGGGCGTGACATATATCTCCATACACAAGGTAGAATCCGGACTGACCACTGCCAATGACTGCCCTGCCTGTATGCTGCTTCCTCTGTATATGCCCGAAAACTGGTCAATGGTTCCGCTCACCGGACTACGGACTATATAGAGTTCTTTATCTTTCAACTCCTGCTGCAAGGTGGTATTCATTTCACTACGGGAATTACGATAGGTATTCATATCTGCCTGCCATGTACTCAACTGGCTTTGTATCAATGAAGCCAATTCATTTTGCTGGCTCTGATACTGGAAATAATATTTATCATATTCTTCTTCTGAAATCACCTTCTTATCAAACAGGTTTTTATTGCGCATATATTCTTTTTCCGCCTGCGCCAAAGAGGTTTCCAGTTCTTTTTTCTTTTTGATAAAATAGGTATATTCCTGCTGACGAACCGGAGAATGGAACACCACAGGGCATTCACCTTTTGCCAGATAAGCTAAATCTGTCAAATGTGCTTGATAATCATTCAGACGATTAGTCTGATAATTGATTTTATAATCGGAATTATTAGTTCGGAAACGGAGAAGGACATCTCCTTTGTTTACCCGATCGCCTTCGCGTACATAGACAGAATCTACCAATTCTGTTATAGCCGATTTTATTTCGGTTTTTTCAGTCACCGGCCTCACTACCCCACTTCCCTGCACGGAAATGTCTACATAGATAAAAGGCAATGCAATAATAGCGGCAGCAACGGCAGCCAATACCACCCAATAGATAATCTGGGATTTTGTGGTGTGTTGATAGATGTATGTTTCAATACTGTTCTCTATCCATTCGTTTGGTAATAACATAACATTTCTACTTTTACTGATTTATACCGCAAAAGTAAAAGGAAAGAAAAAGGAAATGTGTTATCGGATTGTTATCATTAGGTTAATTATTTATCCATAAAACATGATACATAATTCTTATAATTCTCTATTCTGCTTTCACTGTACATTTATATTCTATCGCCATCCATTCCCAACTGCTTTATCAAACTAAAATTATTCAGAAAGATAATGCTACTTCCTATTATAAGGAATTACGGGAAATTTTATTTAGATATTTTTTTAAGTAAAGAAGCTAGGACAGAAGAGCCAACAAGAGCAAAAGCACCCCCACTGAAAGATACAATTAAATCTTGTACACTATAATACCTCCAAATGACAAAAAGTAATAACATGCACATAATTATATAAATAATTCTGTAGATAAAAGTTTTGTCGCTATATGGAAAAACTATTATAGAAGGGAAAAAAAATAGGATATAAAATGAACTGTCAATATCAGTCCAAAACCTTAATATAAACATTATTATAATAAATATTAAAGACACACATATTCCAATATAATTTTTACTTTTCATATTTTATGTATTTCAATTATTACATATTTCAAATTTTTAATACTTAATATATAATGAAAAGAGAATGTGCCAAAACTAAATAACCTATCACTTTGTCATCCTGAACAAAGTGAAGGAACTGTTTGCATTTACTTTTTTGCAAAAGCTCAGAATATCAGAATAACAGAGCAAAATGATAGCATTATCAACATTTTGACACCCTCTCTAAGATATTAAATCAATAATATTGAGTATTAAAATCTTATCTCACTATTATGATTTAAATTACAATCTATCATGGAACATATTAATATAGTTACATGATAGAAGAATGTCCACAATTACTTTCAAGATATGTACCACCGTATCTTGTTTCATCAGAACTTTGTACATTATTATCTAATGCGCTAAGTACATATCCGACCAAGTATGATAACCATGTTCCACCAGCAATCATTCTGCAATCAGAAATATCCATAATAGAAATAAGTTCTTTATTTGGTATTATTTGATTTTTCATATTTTATGTATTTCAAAGTTATTTATTATTCTTTGCATCATTCCAACCATCCATAAAATCATTTCCAGCATTTCTATCTAGTGCTTCAGTGACTAATATACCAATAACTAAAAATACTAACTCGAGTGATCCGCCACTCACTTCTCGCATTTCATTCAAATTCATTTCCTGCATCAAAACATTGTTTTTTAAACTTTTCATAATAGTAATTTTTTAATTAGTTAATAAAATTGTGTTTGTATAGAAGCTACCAGCAAATAAGATCTGCTAATGGCCCATATATTTTACGAAGTTCTTCCATCTGTTCCTCCGTAGGAGGCACATAACCTCCCGATACCTGTACATGTTCCTCACCACTGAGTGGCTTCATCATGTAATAATCATTCTTTTTCATACTTCATTTTGTGTTTTGTTGTTATATACTAAAAAAATAATTCTCTAAAACGGCTGGGTACTACAAATACACTAGTCAGACTAGTACTGCTACTGTAAATATAGCATCCACCATAAATATTCATACATTCTGCTAACGTCAGCGTTTCCATTTTATTAAATTTTTATCGTGTTTTGTGTTTGTGTTATTATTTCCCTTATTTATAGACTCGGGCAGTCCCTTATTCTTCGTCTGAACAAGCGGTGAGCAAAAAGATGAGGCATGCCATTCATCCGTTTCCCTTCCTGATCTTGTTCGTTTATACTCGTTTATTTCATATCTCTCTGCTTGTTTTGATGCAACAAAGATAAGCTGTCTTTTCTTACCCCTTTGTTATTGAATTGTTATTTTCACATGAACTACTTTTACACGCTAAAATCAAGCGAAGAATTTCTGAAAAGTAGGCATACCTATCTCTTATTCACTCGTTTGAACAACAGAAAAATTAAATAAGTTAATAATCCACTGATATATGTTGCTATCAAATCATAAAAATCAAAAGTTCCAAATGGAATTATTTCATATAAAGTAAAAACAAAAATACTATAAAGAATAGCTTTAGATAAACTCTCATATTTTCTCATAGCCAATAATAACAAAGAGAGAGAAGGCACTGCTACCAAATTTCCTATTGTATCAGCCAAATGAAAATCAAAAATATGATTCTCATAAATATACGGTCTGTAAGTATTGGATAATACAATACCTAAGATAAAGAAAAATCCAGAACCCATATAATACAGCTTTTTCCTCATAATGCAATCTTTAAAGAGATGAGTGCATCTTTATAAAACACACTCATCTTTTTGTTATCAATTAAAATACTCTACCACAAACATCGGCACCATTTTCTTGTGTTAGTCCATGACATAATTTGCCAAACATCTCACAAACCCAGTTACTAAACTCTGAACCACCATATATTAATGTGGCATCTTCTGTGTTTATAACACTAAACAAGTTATTAATACTTTCCATTTTAAAATCCTTCTGATAAACCTTTATTAAAACTTTCAACACTTTCATTCCAGTTGGATACAATATCGTAAGCAAGACTTCCTAAAATCCACCAAGGGAAACCACCATTCACTTCTTTCATTTCATCCAAATTCATCTTCTGCACCAAAGCATTTTCTTTAAAATTTTTCATAATAATAAATTTTTAATTGGTTAATAAAATTGTGTTTGTATAAAAGCTACCAGCAAATAATATCTGCTAATGGCCCATATATTTTACGAAGTTCCTCCATCTGTTCCTCCGTAGGAGGCACATAACCTCCCGATACCTGTACATGTTCCTCACCACTGAGTGGCTTCATCATGCAATAATCATTCTTTTTCATACTTCATTTTGTGTTTGTGTTATTATTTCCCTTATTTATAGACTCGGGCAGTCCCTTATTCTTCGTCTGAACAAGCAGTGAGCAAAAAGATGAGGTATACCATTCATCCGTTTCCCTTCCTGATCTTGTTCGTTTATACTCGTTTTTCCCATCTCTCTTTCGTGTTTGTTTTGATGCAACAAAGATAAGCTGTCTTTTTTTACCCCTTTGTTATTGAATTGTTATCTTTATGTTAATTGTTTGTCCATATAACTTGAGGTTTTGGATTTTTATCCTTCCTTGGTTCCCAATTATAGATTCTTTTCATGTCTCCTCCATAAATAGAAGTTTGTTCTTTACTGCTTAATGTTACTATTGTTTTTTCCATAATATTATATCTTTAAATTATATGTATGAGTTTTAGTTTGATGTTGCAAACATAATAGGAAATTTTATAATAATATGTTATCACAATGTTATCCGATTTTAAGAATAAGTTATTATATTTGCTACATGATAAAGACTAAGTACTTGAAAATAATCACTGCCATAAGCTTAACCTCCATATTAGCATTACAATTAATGTGGTTATGCAATACTTATATACTTATCAGAAACAATATATCTGAAGAAATAAATCAAATTCTATATACAGGAATGGAAGACGAGGCTATTACTCGTCTTAATAAGACCCCTAAAGGAACAAATATAAAAGGAGAAGCAGCAACCGACAGCATCCCCGAAATCACTTATTTAGAAGAAGGACTCTATAACTTAGGTTATTATATCTCTATAGAAGACGTGGACTCCATCGCTTCCACTCTCCTCTTAGAGCATAAAATAAGCAGCGATTTCATATTGAATCTTATTAATCCGAAGACCGGAGAAGTGCTTCAACAAAGCAAAAAAGGAAACTTTTGTCTATGGAATGCCATTCACTCTAAGGAAATTCCTATCCGCACAGACCTATCACAAACTGTACAAATGATATTGGTGAATCCGCATTGGAGCATATTTGCACGCATGGGAATCTTGTTGCTGTCTACAGCGGTTATGGTAGTATTCGCTTTCATCGGATTGTTTTACCAAATAAAAATCATCATCACAGAAAGGAAAATAGCCCGGCTGAAAGAAGATTTCTCCTACGCCATGATTCATGACATGAAAACGCCCATCAGCTCTGCCATCATGTGCACCAGCAGGCTGCATAGCGGAAAGCTGGATGATAAGCCGGAAATAAAGAACCATTATTTTACTATTGTGGAAAATGAACTGGAACATTTGTTGGCTCTTTCCAACAAAGTGCTGACGCTGGCGAAACTGGAACAGCACAAACTGGAGATGAACAAAAAAGAAGTTCCATTATCTCCCATGATAGAAGACTTAATTGAAAAGTTCACCATAAAAACTGAAAAAACAATCCATTTCACTACAGACTTAAAAACAGAAAAAGTATATGCCGACGAAGAGTTTCTGAAGGAAGCAATCAGTAATCTGATAGACAATGCCATAAAATATTCCAAAGAATCGGTAAAGATAAACATCAGTTCTTCAAGTGATGCCAACCATGATATTATCAACATATACGACAATGGTATTGGAATTCCGCAAAAAGACCAAAAGAAGATTTTCGAGAAGTTTGAGCGTGCATCGGCCATTAAACAAACCCGAAAAGGAGGCCCTTCAGGATTCGGACTAGGGTTGAACTATGTTTATCAGGTAATGGAAGCCCACGAGGGAAGAGTATATATTAACAGTATAGAAGGGGAATTCAGTGAATTCAGCCTGTTAATACCTAAAATAATAGAAAGCTATGATTAAACTATTATTAGTGGAGGATGATTCCACTTTCAGCTACATCGTAAAGAATGAATTGCAGGAAATTATCGGTGGCTACGAAGTGATAACCGCTACCAATGGTGCAGAAGGACTGAAAGCTTGGAAAGAATATCATCCTGATATTATTATTTCGGATATCGATATGCCTGTGATGAACGGTTATCAAATGGTGGAACGTATCCGCGAAATGGATGGGGATATTCCTATCTTGTTCACCTCTGCATTGACATCTCCCAAAGACGTGAAAGAAGGATATAAACTGGGGGTTAATAACTATGTGAAAAAGCCCTTTGTGCCCGATGAATTGGACGCACATATACACGCCATCCTGAAAATGAAGGCAGGAGTCAAATTACGCAATGAAAATGAACACTATGCATTGGGACGCTTCACCTTGGATGCCAAACATGCCACACTGCATAACAATGAAAACGGAGAGAACAAAACCCTGACGGTGCGCGAAGCCCAAATACTTCAGCTCCTGTGCGAAAACATAAATGAAATAGTGGAAAGGAAGGCTATCCTAAGTCGCTTTTGGAATACGGAGGACGATTATTTTGCCTCACGCAGTTTGGATGTCTTTATCACGAACCTGCGGAAATCACTGAAAGATGAACCTCTCATCGAATTGAAGAATATCCGGGGAGTAGGCTTTGTATTATTGCTAAGCTGAAAAACACTCCCATGCCGCATTTAGTGATGTTAGAGCATACTGTCACTTCTACCTTCATAAAAACTAAATTGTTTCTTACTGTCAGCTAAGGACTTTTAAACGTAAGATTATTACAGTCACAGTCCATTATGGAAAACTATACGGTCCACTGCGGGAAACTGTAGTAATTCTGCTTATAGAAAGGCTTAACCAACGTTCATTGGGGATTAATATCACTGTATCGAAGGAAGTATATTCTTGGCCGATTGAACCAATTCGGAAGGATAACCACACAATTCCAATATCCTGATGGCATTTCCCTCCTGCGCCACTCCTTTCTTCAGTTTATAATCAAATTGAAGTTTGTCATCGGCTATTGTTTCACTAAAGTGATATAAGTCATACTGACTATGAAGCAACGCGGTCAGTTCCAAATCATGTGTTGATGCAAGGACCAAATTATCCGTCTTTGCCAAATCCGAAAATACGGCAGAATTAATCGCTATTCTCTCCACTGTATTCGTTCCTTTGAACAGTTCATCGAAAACCAATAGATAATTTCCCTTTTTTCCTTTATCAAGAGCTGCTTTCACATTCTCGACTTCTTTAAAGAAGTAACTTTTCCCTTCCAACAGATTATCTTCTGTGTGAATCACAGAATAAAGATGTCTGTTTATATCTATCCGAAAGTCTTTTGCAAAACAAGTATTCAATGTCTTTGCTGTCAGCAAGTTAATGGCAACAGTGCGGATAAAACTGGTTTTTCCCGACATATTGGAGCCGGTTATAAGCATGGACTTATCCGATAACGACACACTGTTAGAAACACATCCCCTTATCAATGGATGATATATACTATCGGCATACAAGCGTTCGCCCGATTTATTATCGGAAGGCTTGCAATAATAAGGAATCTGTTCACGCAAAAACGATATGGAACACAGCAAATCCAAAAAACCTACATAACAAAACACTTGCTCTATTTCTTCTTTTTCCTTTTGAATAAACCGAAAAGAGGTTACAATATTGATAGTGGAATATAACGTAAAAATATTAATAAGCTCAGTCAGCAGATAAACAATCATGGCCGAGTCGCTTTCTAACGCTATACCTAAACGGAATGAGCCCAGTTTGCGGACAAGCTCTTTCAAATTTCGGATAGTGTTCTCTATTTTAACATTTACAGACAGGAATGAGGGAACAGCACTTAAGTAATCGGCTGTTTTCAACAACTTATATAACTGGGGTACAGAGAAATAATAACATGAAAGAATGTTTTTCTGTTTAAAATGTAAGTATCCATTAAATATATAAGATACTAATAAAAATAAAAGAGGAACAGGTGAAGAAGGAATTTGAAACATCAAGATTAGAGATACAGCAGGTAACCACCTGCATATTTGGAGCAACAATAAATAACCGCGCGAATAGGTATGTTCTTTTTCGGCCAAAATATCCACTATGGAGTAAGCATCCGGTTTATTCAACTTCTGAAGAGCATTTACCAGTTTATTCCGAAGCAGATAATCTGTTTGCAGTTGCTCTATGAATTGTTCATGCGCGGTAACATCGGAAATCTTATCGGTACATAAAATATGATAAAGATATTGTCTTCCTACACAAGAAGAGGTGTAATCTAGCTGCTCGCACAAATCATCTAAGTTCAAATCTTCACAAACAGTCTCTGATAACGCTTCCTTTGCATCAAAGGAACTCAAATATGAATGGTATGCTTTTATTCCTTTCTCCATATCCTGACAATTTTCCTTATTTACTTATACCCACAAAGATAAAATACTTTTCCGATAACTCTGTGTTATCGGATTGTTCATTCATATTCCTGTTTCAGTTTCAATACGAAACCGAAACAGGAATATTTGCTTCTTTTACCAACTCTGCAATTCTGTCCAACTCTTCGTGAGCAGCTTTTTTCAAATCATGGTCAGGAGTTTCACGGTCTATTGTATAAATCATCACTTGGCGGGGAGCTATTTCTTTTACTGCCTCCAACCAGGGAAGAACATATTCATCTGTCGTATTGTCCACACTTTTTCCTTGGCTTTCCCCCTTCATAAACATAGTTTGAATAATCAGATTACCCTTGAAAGCTTTCATCTCTTCTATAATCTCGTTTACATCATAATGTCCGGTAGGACGGTCTACTTTATTGATATAATCAACATTCACCGTATCCAGCTTCAAGATATTATTGTCTATCTTGTTTAATGCCTTAAAAACCTCCGCTTTATGAATGAAAGTAGAATTACTCAACACGCTCACCTTTGCTTGCGGAAAGTATTTATCACGAAGCGCTAACGTATCATCTATAATTCCGGCAAACTCAGGATGGGCAGTAGGTTCACCATTGCCGGCAAAAGTCAGGACATCCGGCTTTGGACCGTTTTGCTGCATATCGAGCAGACGGGCTTCCAAAGCTTCACGAACCTGCTCACGGGCAGGTAATTTCTTCTTCGGACGATGGTCTTTATTAAAACCACACTCACAATAAATACAATCGAAAGAACAAAACTTGCCGTCTTCGGGAAGAAGATTGATTCCCAAAGAAACTCCCAAACGACGGCTATGCACCGGACCGAATATAGGAGAAGGATAAATGACTGTTGACATAGTTATTTTTCTGTTGATAACAGTGCAAAAATACATAATGTTTTTAGAATTTCATCCTCAACTGCAAATAAAGATCACCCTTTGTACTTCCATCAATGGCCTCCAACGCCGAACCGATAACATCCCGATTTAAATAATGCGTCATCCCGTATTTAGCTTGAACCATGATATGCTTATTCAATTCATAACGTACATTTATTGCCAGTCGCGTACCTTCATAATAAAATGAAGGCATGGAAAAAGCATAAAGCACATTCTTTTCATAAATGGTTAACCGCGAATCATAATCATCCGTATTAAACCAAACACAACTTATATCACATTGGAAAGGCAAATCATTGAACTTATAACCGGCACTCTGCGACAATAAGAAGCCGGTGGAAGCTGACCGGTTTCGATAGTTTACCCGAACATAATCTGCTATTGTTTTCAACAACAGTTTATCCTTCAGTGAATAATTCAACTGATAACGACATTTCTGTTGTATATAAGGAATCGTTTGCTTGATTTTATCCTCTGCCGTGAAATCCTTTTTCTTGTTTTTATAGCGATACCTTATGAACATTTCCAGTTGATAAGTAGGTGAATAACTTAGCTGAATCAAGCCGTCAAAACCTTTGGTTCCCGGTTCGCTAACCAAATACTTCTTCCATGGAAAATAAAAAAAGTCTCCATAACAAGTCATCCTTATATATCGTAATAACTTAGTTTCCAATCCGATATAAAATCCACTTTCATTCTGTACACTACTTCCTTCTCCTATAGAACGACCATAAATACTTTGATACTTTGCATCATAATATCTGTTCATAACTATCAATTGTGTTCCTCCCTTCGGTGAATAACTCAACATATTCATAGTAGCAACAGTACCACTTTTATCAATAGCAGTCTCACCCAAAAAGGAGAAGTGCTTCCAAAAAAATTTGTAATCTCCTCCTACATTATAAAAGTCTTTGCCTCGAGGATAGAATTTATTATAAGGTTTTAAGTCAGGATTCAACGGCTTGTTGAAAACATTATAAACCGCTGTTAATCCTAACTCACAATACTTCCCATTATAATTTAAATTACTACCAATCACCTGATTAGTAATCATATTCTTCTTTTCAAATTCCCTGTATAAACGATGATATCCGTCCTTTTTCAACGAAGTTATAAACCAGTTATTCACAATACCGTCCATCTTCCGGTAAGAATAAAAAGCATCTGTCGTCCACCTTTTCGACACCTTATAACTGGCTGCCGCTCCCTGAAAATAATTATATTCGTCTGTCGAAGAATGTTTGCGAATTCCCCGATTCTTATTTCCCAATGTAGAAAGCGTAGCTGTTTTACCCATTCCGAAATCAGTGTTAATAACTAGTCCATAACCATAGCTTAAACGATAATTACCGATAGCCAATGATTTGATTCTGCCCATATTACGAATGAACAGGTACGGTGAATAAAAATCATATCCTTTTCTGTTCTGTCCGGCAAAGAAAGGTTCGCCGGCATCTTTTTCTGCCGTAAGTCCCAAATATATCTTATCCCGATAATGAAAACTATATCTCAGACTGTGATAATACCCATACCCCAAGTATTGTTTATTAGGATTCTTCTTCAATTCTTCCTTGGTGTGAAGCTTATACCCTGATTTAGTATAAAAAGGCATATCCACACGTGTTGATAACTCTTGTTTTCCATATTTCAACACTTGTTTCAAAGTAGGCTTATATTCCTCTTTTTCAGTATGTTTAAAGCAAATAAATGGTTGTAAACAACGAATAGTCTGCCTGTTAATATCTTCAATCATCCACAATTCATTCTCACTAAGCATCGGTCCATACTTATAAAGATAATACAAGATATTTTCAATCAGCTTGTCAGACAAAAAAGGAAATCTCTCCAACTGCTCTTTTGTTGCCGTATTGATATTGATAGGATTTTCTCTTAACTCCGATAACTCTTCAAAATTATTCTCCCACTGAAAAACTTCTCCTCCTTCTTCATCAATTAATTGCTCTGCCAATTCCTCCCAAACTTCTTGTGCTGATAAGTTATTCACAGAAAAGCCTATTGTAATACAAGTAATTAACATTGATTTCAACAATCTGTTCATTTTGTAATTTATTGGTGTGTTTTAAGTTAAATAGTTTTATTCAAAGCAAGAGTAACCACATTTCTTACTACTTTTGCATAGAAATGAAAAGGAAACTCTATATAGCTTTATTTCTTTCCTTTATAGTCATTGCTGCCTATTCTCAGCAATCGACAACGACTATAAACGGATACATGGTACCTGTATGTGTATACAAAGGGGATACCATTCCTTCACTACGGCTACCTAATGTATACGTATTCAAGCCATTAAAATTTAAAAATGAAAAAGAAAGACGGGAATATTACCGCCTGGTAAGGAATGTAAAGAAGACTTTGCCTTTGGCTCGTGCCATCAACCGTGCCATTATCGAAACCTACGAATATCTGGAAACACTCCCTGATAAAAAAGCCAGAGAGAAACATCTGAAACTCGTTGAAAAAGGACTGAAAGAGCAATATACTCCTGTCATGAAGAAATTAACTTTTGCACAGGGCAAACTGTTGATAAAGTTGGTAAACCGCGAAACCGATTCTTCCTCATACGAATTGGTAAAAGCTTTTATGGGTCCCTTTAAAGCAGGGTTTTATCAGACTTTTGCCGCATTGTTCGGCGCAAGCCTGAAAAAAGAATATCATCCCGAAGCGGAGGATAAGCTGACGGAACGGGTGGTATTATTGGTGGAAAACGGACAAATATAAATCCGGTTAGTTCCTCATTCTTTTATAGTTACTCTTTTCTAAACTTAATCAATTTATTTGCAAACTCCCAAAGTACAATGCCGGTAGTAACCGATACATTCAATGAATGTTTTGTGCCATATTGAGGAATTTCGATGCAACCGTCACAGGCATCAATTACTTCTTGTTGAACACCTTTCACTTCATTTCCCATTACGATGGCATACTTTTTATCCGGCTCAAGCTCAAGCTCGTCAAGCATGGTACTTCCTTCCACTTGCTCTATAGCCAACACCGTATATCCTTCATTATGAAGTTCTTCCACTGCTTCCAATGTATGCTTCACATACTTCCAGTCAACAGTATCTTCGGCTCCTAATGCCGTTTTGTGCATTTCAGGATGGGGAGGAGTGGCGGTAATACCACATAAATAAATACGTTCTACAAGAAAAGCATCCGATGTGCGGAATACGGAACCGATATTATGCAAACTGCGTACTTCATCCAATATCACTGCCAACGGTAACTTGTTTGCTTGCTTGAATTCATCTACTGTAAGACGGTTAAGCTCCGTTATTTTCAATTTTCTCATCTTTTTCTACATGCTATTAATATATATTGCAAAGATAATAACTAATTCACATAACCCTGTTGATAACGGTTGAAAACATGTAAAAAGAATGAGCATATCATTTCAAAAGTATTTCTTGCATATTTCAATAAAAGATATATCGAATGACAGAAATCAACAATCCAAAGAATAATTCAAGAACTTAAACCGACAATATCAACACAATTTAATCACTATTTTAGGCGTTCATAACCATAAAGTTTTTAACTTTGCATATTATCAACAGTTTGTTAATAGAAAAGATAAAGACTGTATTATCAGACTTTAAGCCCGTTGATTACTTATTCATATCTCTGCACTATGAATGAATAACTTCTCAGGCAAGAAAAGCAGTCTACTTTTTACTAACACTATTAACCGACAATTATCATCACTATAAATTCTTTTTTTAAGAGAAGAAAGAAAAAACATAGAAATAATGAATAAAGAGGAATGGTTGAAAAAGGGGTATGTTGCCGAACCGGTGGACAAGACCTTAGATTTGAAAGCAGAGATAAATAAGTTGCGTAAAGAGAAGAATGCACTTATTTTGGGACATTACTACCAGTCGGGCGAAATACAAGATATGGCTGACTTTGTAGGTGACAGTCTGGCATTGGCACAATGGGCAGCTAAAACAGATGCCGATATTATTGTGATGTGCGGTGTACACTTTATGGGAGAAACAGCTAAGATTCTTTGTCCGAATAAAAAAGTGCTTGTACCTGATTTGAATGCCGGTTGTTCTTTGGCCGATAGTTGCCCTGCCGATGCTTTTGCAGAGTTTGTTAAAGCACATCCGGAGCATACCGTAATTTCATACGTTAATACAACGGCTGCAGTAAAGGCTGTGACTGATGTAGTGGTGACTTCCACCAATGCCAAGCAGATAGTGGAAAGCTTCCCGGCAGACGAAAAAATCATCTTCGGACCGGACCGTAACTTGGGAAACTATATAAATTCGATTACAGGACGTAATATGCTGTTGTGGAACGGTGCCTGCCATGTGCATGAACAGTTCTCTGTTGAGAAAATTGCAGCTTTGAAAAAACAGTATCCCGATGCGGCTATTCTGGTACATCCCGAATGTAAAGGGGCTGTTGCGAAGCTGGCCGATAAAGTAGGTTCTACGGCAGGTCTGCTGAAATATGCCATTGCCAGTGATAAAAAGGATTTTATCGTTGCTACGGAAAGTGGAATTTTGCACGAGATGCGTAAACAATGCCCTGAAAAGAACTTTATTCCCGCTCCGCCCGAAGACAGCACTTGCGCTTGCAATGAATGTAATTTCATGCGGTTGAATACCATGGAAAAGCTGTATAATACACTGAAGTATGAATGGCCGGAAGTGACAGTGGATGAAGCGATAGCCCAAGAAGCGGTGAAACCTATCAAAAAGATGTTGGAAATCTCGGAGAAATTAGGATTGTAAAGTAGTAAAATTCAAATTGAATAAATTAGGCGGAAAATGTATTCTTTTGTGAATCGTTTTCCGCCTAATTTATTTTTTGATATTCTTCTCTTCACTTTTTACGCCTTCAGAAATCGGCAAAGCTTTTCTACTGCCAACGCACGATGGCTGATTTTATTCTTCGTCTCATTTCCCAGTTCGGCAAAAGTCTTGTCGTATCCTTCGGGCATAAAGATAGGATCATATCCGAAACCGGAGCCACCGCGTTTCTCTTTGATAATCTCACCTTTTACTATGCCTTCGAATAAATGCTTCTTTCCATTCGTTATTAAACAAATAACAGTGCGGAACTGTGCTTTTCTATTTTGTACTCCTTGCATATTCTGCAATAATTTCTGCATATTGGCTTCCGCATTATGTCCTTCTCCTCCTGCATAACGGGCAGAGTAAACACCCGGTTCTCCATTTAGTGCCTCTACTTCCAGACCCGTATCGTCGGCAAAACAGTCCAAACCGTAGTGTTCATAAATATACTCAGCTTTCAACATCGCATTACCTTCCAGTGTATCAGAAGTTTCGGGGATATCAATATCGCAATGGATATCTTTCAAGCTCAATAATTCTACTTTCTCTCCTAGAATAGCGGATATTTCATCCAGTTTATGAGCATTGTTTGTAGCAAATACTAATTTTCGTTTCATCTTACATCGTATTTATTGAATGCAAAGATACTGAGAATGAACCAAAATAAGGTGATTCCTGACAGAATAAATATAGCCGGCAAGGAAGATAGCAGTCTATTTGTTATGTTTACTTCGGATAGCAATCAGACTCCATATATAAAGCCAATCGGCTCTTGACATATTCGTTAATTTCTACCACCGATTAATTAATCGGTGGTAGTGATTAATTAATCAGTGGCACTGATTATAGAACCGATGGTGATGATTAATGAATGCAACGGTTCGTTGTAAAGAATGTATCAGCTCGCCGGACGAAATATCTATTGTCCCGTTTAGGTTATTAAACCGGCATCTTGTGTGTTACTGTGGAAACTCCCCCTACAAACTTATCTTATATGTAATGACACTCTAAATAAACTTATAAATATAGTTAATTAATAGTTCTTTTTTGCCTTTAAATGATAATGACTAAAAATTTAGTCATATATTTAGTTCGTACTTATCAATCTAATAAGTTATGGAACTAACAAAGGCAGAAGAACAAATATTGCATTATTTATGGAAGTTGGAGGAAGCTACCGTACAGGATATACTTTCGTGTATGGATGACGCAGGAAAACCTTCGCGCACTACCGTATCCACTATTATTCGTATTCTTGAAAACAAAGGGGCGGTCAGTCATAAACCGGGTACAGGGCGCGGTTACATTTATTATCCTTTGGTTAAAAAAGAAGAGTACTCCCGCAAACAGCTTTTTGGCTTTATCAGCCGTTATTTTGATAACTCCTTTTCATCCTTGGCTTCTTTTTTTGCCAAAGAAAGTAATATGACGGCAGAAGAGTTGGATGTACTGTTGGAAGAAACCAGACGGAAACTGAAAAATGAAAAAGGGAAGGAGTAATTATGTGGATGTTACTCTTAAAAATTTGTTTGCTGACCACCCTTTTTTATAGTTTATATCATTGGGCATTGCGTGGAAATACCTTTTTCAGATTTAATCGGGTATATCTTTTAGCGGGAATGTTTATAGCTTTAGCACTGCCTTTTATCCCTCTATATTATGCTGTGCCAACGGTCAGTGAGACTGATTTGCCGGAAACGGCTTTTCGGATTGGCAATATCATAAGTATAGAAATGAAAGTCAATGAATCTGTCAATTTCAGTCAGATAGGTTGTCTCATTTATATTTCGGGACTTATTGTATTTTTGTTATCTCGTATGTGGACTGTTTTCCGGTTGTTCCGATGTATTCGCAGCGGTTCAAAAGAAGTTTTTTGCGGTATTGTTTCGATAGAGACACCGATGGTTCAATCTTCTTTTTCTTTCCTTCGTTATATAGTGCTTCCACAAGGGATAAAAGAAGTGGATAAAAATGTGATTCTTGCACACGAAGAGACTCATATTCGCCAATGGCATTGCGTTGATTTAGTGTTGGGAGATATTTTTTGTATCATACAGTGGTTCAACCCTATTGCTTGGCTGTATAAACGTGACTTGGTGGAAAACCATGAGTTTTTGGCGGATAGTAATGCCGGGAATGTGGCGGGAATGGATGTTTATAAGGAGACACTTACCCGATATTGGTTATATGGAACCATGAAAAGTTTGGTTAATCCGTTTGCATATTCTACCCGATTAATGCGTCTTTCCATGTTGAAAAAGCCTTCTTCTCACGGCATACAAAAATGTTGGACAGTAGCTCTTGTTCCTTTATTATTGCTGTATGTCTGGATATTTGCAGTTCCGGTATCGAGTGCAGAGGTTACAGATTTTCAGCAGGTAACGCTTATGGGGAAAATTACAGATGAAACAGGACAGAAAATAGTAGCTGCATCTGTATTTGTTCCTCGAAAATCATTTGGAACTATCAGTGATATCGATGGGAACTATCAGTTGTCGGTTGGGAAAAAGGATACGGTTTATGTTTCGATAGCCGGCTATGAAAAACAAAAAATATGTGTGTCCGATTATGCTGTAGAAAATGGTAAGTTAATGATTGATGTGCTTTTACAATCTTTAAAATAGTTATGTTATGAAACAGTGTCTACTATTATTTACTTTTTTATGTGTGGCTATATTGCCATCCTTTTCACAGCAGAAAATTGATATCTATATACTTATCAAAATGAGGTGTATTATAAGAATCCGTTGAAGAATGTTATTTGTGTATTGCGTGATGGTTTGAAGCAGTATAGAAGATATGAATTGAATATCGGTATGGTGGATAATGAGAATCGGGATGACTATTTTAATCCCAAAAAGAATCGAAATATGATAAATATAGCCGGTGTATATGAAACAGAAGATTTCTTGTTGTTTTTTTATGGTTATAAAGAGAAAGCTTATTGGATGCTGTGCTCCAAGCAAGACTGGATGTGCAAGGCTGATAATTATGAAGATTGTTTCACAGATGACCTTTCTCCTAGTGAAGAAAAGTTTGTTTGTCGTTCGTTTACTTCTGTTACTCAGTGTCATCTGATATCAATACGCGAAGATAAGGAAGGAGATGCTAATCCGACTCTGTTGGTAGCGGAATTAAAATAAAGAACATTATTAATTTAATAAAAAATGAATATGAAGTATCTGTTTTCTTTTTTATGCTTGTGCTGTGTTTTGTCGGTTTCAGCTCAAAAACCTGTGGTCATTAATTTGGCAAAAGCCATCAGTGAATCTCCTAAAGAGATAATGTTAAACGAGTTGGCTTCAGATATCAGGTATGTGCCTTTGGAGACAACCGATGATTGTCTGATGAATAATGAGTTCTACATCATGCAGTATACAGGGGAAGACATTATTACAAGTGGCATTTTTCATTTTGATAAGAATGGAAAGTTCCTCAATAAGATTGGAAGTAAAGGTCAGGGTCCGGAAGAATACTTGCAAGGTTTATTTGCTTTCGGCGATTGGAAAAACAAGTTATTATATGTTCAGAACTGGACTACTTTGACTTGTTATGGATTTGACGGAACGTTTGTGAGGAGTATTCCTACACCCCAATTAAATATGGGAGCAGCCGGATTGTTTGACGAGAATCATATTTTGTATAGTAATGATATTTATTATGCTGACAAGGCGAATCCGATACAGTTATATATGGTCGACAGTCAGAATGGAAAGACTGTAAGTAAGTGGCGTGGTCATTTGGAGGAGAATAAGAAATACGGTATGATTCTGACTTCCCGTGATTTTATGTATAATTATGATAATAGTTTGTTCTATAAGCCGGCCTTGGAGAATGTAATATTTAAGATTTTATCGCCCAAAAAACGTCAGTTGGTTTATAAATTCGATTGTTCCGGCAAAGATATTGATGTATCTGCTGATGAAGTTGACCCTAAGAAAAGATTTCAGTTTCTATCGGTGTATTGGGCTAAGGAAACAGATCAGTATTTGTTTGTGAATTATGGAATGAAGAATATTTCTCGTTTGGGAATATATGATAAAGAGAAGAAAACCTTTACTAATGTTACTATTAAAGACAATCTGGCCGGTGGCTATGATATCCATCCTGCATGGGCAAGTGACGACAATCATTTACTGATGGTCTATTATGCCGGTGGACTCCTGCAAGATAAAGAAAAGCGTTATTCAACCGGTCTCTTGCCTGAGAGAAAAAAGGAACTGGATGAGTTGCTGAAAAATATAAAAGAGGATGATAATCCGGTTGTCATTTTAGTGACTTTGAAACCTAAGAAAGATAATAAACAGTAATAACATTTATTGCAAGATGGTCGGACTTGATTTTCCAATAAGGGCAGATATATCGTCTTGTTCACATAATTCACATTCGATGAGCATGAATGATGTCTTTCACAATGATTTCCCATAAACAGGCGGCTTCGGCAGTTGTTATGTGTGAAAGAAGATATGCAATAAACTTTCTATCGGGTTAGTTCTTGCTTTTTTGTGATGAGAACGGACGATAATTCTTCATTAAAAAGACCTTGAGATTTTTAAAAAAGTTCCTGGAGTTTTTTGAAAATACTTCCATCTTTTTGATATGCCGTTGGCATGTACTTATTTATATAGATTGTTTTAAGAAAATAACAGTCCGAAATGATTGCCAAGCAATAGATTTTATTAAATTTGCATTTGCGGTATATTTAAAACAGAAGGGTTTATGAAGTGGAAATCGGATTTATTTAACAATATAGTCCGCATGGGAATATATTTGTTGCTTTGGGGCGTTTCATCAGACATGGTTGCTCAAGAGGATGTGAAACGCATTGTTCGTGACAGTGTGCGGACATCGTCCGAAATACAGGAAGGAAACTCTTTTTCTGTTTCTTTTCTGCATGAAGATTTTTCTGTGTCGGATGAAAAGACTTTAAGTTTTCCTCTGCCCCAACCTACTCCAACCGATTCTTTACTTCGTCTTTCTTTAAAGAAGCCACTTGTTCTTCCTTATTATACAAATCCTTCACCTATGTTCAGGGGAGATTACAGCACCGGAGGGATAATAAAAGGATTTGAAAATGGAGTGTTTTATGGTTCGGGAGAGCAGACTGCTTTGCCTGGTATCGGACTGATGAATAAAGCTTCGTTGGGATACATGTACAGGTTCAATCCCCGATGGAGCGTACAGGTGGGTGTCGATGCCATGAAAATGAATATGCCTTTCGCTGTTGGGCAGTCTTTCGGAACTTCGGGTGCAGTGATGTATCGGGCTTCAGACCGTGTTGCCTTTAAAGTATTCGGTTCTTATTATAGAGGTCAGACGTATGGTATGGAATCGCACAGTTATGGTGCCAGCATGACGGTGGATATGAGCGAACGGTTCAGTGTGGAAATGGGAGTGCAGCGTTATTACAATCCTTTGCGTGGAGGTTGGGAAACGGTTCCGGTAGTAGTTCCTTGTTATAAGTTCAATAAGTTTAATTTAGGGATAGATGTAGGCGGGTTGATTTACGAGATTCTTCACAAGGTGGTGATTGACAAGGACAGGAGCAAGATGGGTAATCCTACCCTTGGGCCGCCGTCCCACTTTCAGATGCAGGGACGGTGAAACAAGGGATAGAATTTATTTTATTTTCAATTTATCGAACCCTTCGCCATACACTCCCACTACATTGCTTTGTGAGATGAATGCATTGGGGTCAATATCTTTCACCAAGCGGAATATATCCAGTGACTGGCTTTTTTTTGCCAATACCACTACGACCTTTATGTTTTGCTTGCTGTACCAACCGGTACCGTCCAGCAATGTTACTCCGCGGTCGATTTGTTTGGTGATGCCTTCGGCTATTTCATCATGCTTACGTGAAAAGATGAGGAATTGAACAGACTGACGTGTACTGTTGATTACATAATCAATCACAATACTCATGATGAACAAGACACAAAATCCGAATAATACTCGCTTCCAATCGTGAAAGATAAAATAGCAGGAAGAAATAATGACGATATCACAGTACATCATCATTCGGCCTAACGTTACATCCTTATATTTATTGATAATCCAGGCTATGATATCTGTCCCTCCGGTACTTCCGTTGTTGCAGAACACAATGCCAATGCCGAAACCTAACAATCCTGCACCTACTACACAAGCCATGAACTCTTGTCCGGGACCTAATAATTGTGGTAAGTTACCATCCGGCCCTTTTAATATTGCCTGAAAAAGCCAAAGCAGAAATGTCAGCATGAAGATAGCGTAAACTGTTTTCAAACTAAACTTGGGGCCGAGTATCTTCAATGCGAATCCTAAGAAGAGTGCATTGATTATGAAATAGGAAACTTGAATTTCCACACCCGTCACATAATAGATGATAGCCGAAATACCGGTTACTCCACCTGTGGTTATTTGATAGGGCAGCAAAAATGCTGCCCATCCCAATGCATAACACATCAGTCCGAAAGTAATGGACAAATAGTCCTTTACATCTCTACCAAGTCTGATTTTTAGAATCTTATCCATAGACGATTATAGTACGATATTTACAATCTTCTTCGGAACGATAATTACCTTCTTCGGAGTCTTGCCTTCAATCCATTTCTGTGCCTGCTCGTCTGCCATAACGGTTGCCTGAATGGTATCATTGTCAGCATCAGCAGGGAATTCCATGGTGAAGCGTGCTTTACCGTTGAATGAAATAGTATATTTCACACTATCTTCCTTCAGGTATTCTTCATTGAATACAGGCCATTGTGCATCGCATACGCTGGTGGTATTGCCCAGTGCTTCCCACAGTTCTTCGGCGAAATGGGGGGCGAATGGTGCCAACAGGACGATCAGATGGCTTAATACTTCCTTGTTGCGGCATTTCAGGCTGCCCAATTCGTTGACGCAAATCATGAAAGCACTGATAGATGTGTTGTAAGAGAAGGTTTCAATGTCTCCGGTTACTTTCTTAATCAGTTTATGGATGGCTTTCAATTCTTCTTTGGTCGGTTCGCCTTCTACCGGCAGGAATTCATCTGTACGGCTATAGAAGAGGTTCCAGAGTTTTTTCAAGAAACGGTGTACACCGTCAATACCATTGGTATCCCAAGGTTTGGATTGTTCTACCGGACCGAGGAACATTTCGTACATACGCAAGGTGTCGGCACCGTATTTTTCGACAATCATGTCGGGATTGACTACATTGTACATTGATTTACTCATTTTCTCTACTGCCCAGCCGCAGATGTATTTTCCATCCTCAAGGATGAATTCGGCATTGTTGTATTCGGGACGCCATGCCTTGAATGCTTCGGTATCCAGCACATCGTTTGAAACAATGTTCACATCCACATGCAGCGGAGTAGTTTCATACTGGTCTTTCAGGTTCAATGATACAAAGGTGTTGGTATCTTTGATACGATATACAAAGTTGCTTCGTCCCTGAATCATTCCTTGGTTTACCAATTTCTGGAACGGTTCTTCCTTGATACTTATGCCCAGATCGTGAAGGAACTTGTTCCAGAAACGGGAATAAATCAAGTGACCGGTGGCGTGTTCGGTACCACCTACATAGAGGTCTACATTCTGCCAGTAATGGTCTGCTTTTTCCGATACCAACGATTGGTTGTTGTGCGGGTCCATATAACGCAGATAGTATGCGGATGAACCGGCAAAGCCCGGCATGGTGTTCAGTTCGAGCGGGAATACATGGACGTTGTCAATCAAAGAATTTTCCACTACTTCACCTTTTTCCACATCCCAAGCCCACTTGGTGGCATGTCCCAATGGAGGTTCGCCTGTTTCGGTAGGCAGGAACTTGGCAACTTCGGGAAGTTCAAGCGGTAACTTAGATGAATCAATCATGTAAGGCATACCGTCTTTGTAGTATACCGGGAACGGTTCGCCCCAATAACGTTGGCGTGAGAAAATGGCATCGCGAAGACGGTAGTTCACTTTTACACGTCCTAAATTGTGAGCTTTTACATATTCTTTGGTAGCTGCAATAGCTTCTTTGATGGTCAGACCGTTCAATGAGAGGTCACAGTAAGGGGTAGCATCTTTGCGGGGAGAGTTGCACACAATTCCTTCTTTGGCATCGAAACTTTCTTCGCTTACATCGCAACCTTCTACCAGTGGAATGATAGGCAGGTTGAAATGCTTTGCAAAAGCATAGTCACGGCTGTCATGGGCAGGAACCGCCATGATAGCGCCTGTACCATATCCGGCCAGTACATAGTCGCTAATCCATACGGGAACGGCGTCGCCGGTGAACGGGTTGACAGCATACGAACCACTGAATACGCCGGTTACACGGCGGTCGGCGATGCGTTCGCGTTCGGTACGTTTCTTGGTGCGGTCCAGATAAGCGTCCACTTCTTCTTTTTGTTCAGGAGTGGTAAGTTGGGCAACCAGTTCGCTTTCGGGTGCCAGTACCATGAAGGTTACACCGAACATGGTATCTGCACGAGTAGTGAAGATAGTGAATTCGATATCGCTGTCTTTTACTTTAAACTGTACTTCCGTACCTTCCGAACGGCCAATCCAGTTGCGCTGGGTTTCTTTCAGTGAGTCTGTCCAGTCCACCGTATCCAGTCCTTCAAGGAGCCGTTGTGCATAAGCCGAAACACGCAGGCACCATTGACGCATTTTTTTCTGTACTACGGGGAAACCGCCGCGTTCAGAAACTCCATCCACCACTTCGTCATTGGCAAGAACAGTTCCTAGTTGCGGGCACCAGTTCACCATGGTTTCTCCCAAATAGGCAATGCGGTAGTTCATCAGGATTTCCTGTTGTTCTTTTTCGCTCTTGGCATTCCATTCTCCGGCTGTGAAGCTGAGTTCTTCGCTGCAAGCTACATCGAGTCCTTCGGTTCCTTTCTGTGCGAAGTGCTCTATCAGTTTGCTGATAGGTTGTGCCGATGAACAGGTATTGCAATAAAAGCTGTTGAACATCTGCTGGAAAGCCCATTGTGTCCAATGATAATAACCCGGTTCACAAGTGCGGACTTCACGGTCCCAGTCAAAACAGAAACCGATTTTGTCCAATTGTTCGCGGTAGCGGTTGATATTGTTGACGGTAGTGATGGCGGGATGCTGTCCGGTCTGGATAGCGTATTGTTCGGCAGGAAGTCCGTAAGCATCATATCCCATCGGATTGAGGACATTAAAGCCCTGCAAGCGTTTGTAACGTGCATAAATGTCGCTGGCAATGTATCCCAGCGGGTGTCCCACATGCAATCCTGCTCCCGATGGATAAGGGAACATATTAAGCACGTAGAATTTCTTTTTTGATTCGTCTTCAGTCACCCGATAGGTTTTATTTTCTACCCATCGTTGCTGCCATTTCTTTTCAATCTCTCTGAAATTGTATTCCATGATTTATTTTTGTTATTTAATATCTTTGTTATTAAGTGGTTGCAAAGATAATGAAAGTCGGGGAGATAACAGAAAGAACGGGGAAAGAAAATAATCCGGTACATGGGGCTTCTGTGTCTACATCATTCGGAGCTTCTTTCTACCTTTTCGTAGGTTACGTTGATGCGGGTATAAGTCCATTGATGGTTGAAGAAGTCAAAGTAACGGGCTGTCATTTCTACAACAAAAGTATCTTTGCCGGTTCTTTCCAGTCGTTCCACCACACCCAGGCGGACCGCACCGGGATTGACCAATCTTAAATCCACTCTCGAATCTTCGGTGAGTGTATATTCGTAATCAGTCAAGTCGTGTGTGTAGAATGCCAGATAAGGTTCTGTTTCTTTCCGGTTCTGAAAAATGATTTCTTGCAAAGGAAGCCTTAGTAGCAGCAGTTGATAATCAGGTTGGTCATCGAAAGCCGGGCGGACTTCGGCGTAGTTGCTCCATTCTTCAAAATGATAGAAAGGAATAGGCGTCTCGTCTTTATTATTGCCGTGTACGGGGGCGGCTATCTCTTCATAAAGATTGGAAGAACTGATGCCGTCATTGTTCAGGTCAAGAGGTTGGTCTGATTCCATGGCGGTAATCTTGTAATGCCCTTTAAAGTTATTTTCAATTACGGTTTCTTCATTGTTTTGGCAAGAGCTGAATGCCAATAGTACTGATAACAGCAGGTAATGGATGTGTTTCATATTGTTTTTAGTTTTCTAATGTTTTTATTGATGGGATAGGTCTGCTTGCCCGAAAAAGTTCACTTTGTGTATTGGTGAATGTATTCGGGCAGGCAGACCCTGCCCCTACAGTTGACGGTTTGATAGACCATCTTAATTTTGACACTCCTGAATGCATAGAGCAACCGGGTGATATTTATTGTTTCAATCCCAAGTCCTTGAATGTTCTCGGAGCCGGAACTTTAGGCAATGGTTTGCGGTCTTTCAGCTCTTGCATAATGACCTCTATGGCTTTATTCAGTTGCTGGTCCTCTCCCATCTGTTCTTTTATCGGGTCATTGTCAATCAGGATATCGGGGTCTACTCCATGGTTTTCCACAATCCATTGACCGGTCTTGGCATCGAAGTTGGTAAAGAAGGGAACGCGTACGTCCGTATCGTCCATATAAGGCAGCGGACCACTGATTCCGACAATGCCGCCCCAAGTCCGGGTACCGATTACTTTACCGATTTTGTTTGCTTTGAAACTCCAAGGGAACAAGTCACCGTCCGAAGCCGAATACTTATTGATTAGCAATACTTTCGGTCCTACCAGTGTGGCATCGGGAATAGTTCCCACTTTTGTGGACGTGCGGCTCATGGTCAGACGATAAGGCCGGCGAAGCAAACGTTCGATAATCATGGGTGAGACATTGCCGCCGCCATTGGCACGGTCATCGATGATGAGTGCTTCCTTGTCCAACTGTGGATAGAAATAACGGGCAAATTCGTTCAGTCCGTCAGGACCCATATCGGGGATATAGACATAACCTACACGGCCGTTGGTGGCTTCTTCTACTTTCTTGATATTGTTTTGCACCCAATTGTAGTGATACAACGGATATTCATTGTCGATCGGGTTTACTACTACTTGACGTGCACCTTTGGCTGATGGAGTACTGTTGATACTTAATTCGGTCAGTACACCTGCTTTGCCTATTAGTAAACTATAAATATTGTCTACAGTGGTAGTCGGGATACCGTCGACGGCAGTGATATAGTCACCTTCTTTTACGCCAAGACCCGGTTCGGTAAGCGGAGAGCGGAGCTTCTGGCTGTAAATGGCTCCCGGTAAAATCTTTTCGATACGGTAGAATCCACTTTTATCGCGGTTCAGCTCGGCTCCCAGCAAGCCCATCTTGATGCGTTCGGGACCCTTGATTTCTCCGGGGTTCACATACGCATGTCCACAGGCTAATTCGGCAATCATCTCACCGATAATGTAGTTGAGGTCTAAACGGGTTTTTGCGTATGGAAGCAAAGCGGTATATTTTGTTTTGATGGCTTTCCAATCTACTCCGTGCATATTTTCCAAATAGAAACCATCGCGGAAAGCCCGCCAGGTTTCATCGAAAATTTGTGCCCACTCTTGTGGATAGTCTATCGGGGCAATCATGTTGTCGAGGTTTACTTTCTTGTCCAAAGAAGCTTTGTTGCAAGGGAAATCACATACATACAAGTCGCCGCCTTTGTAGAAGATGGCTTTTTTGTTTCCTTCGGCTACGCTCATGTTGGCTCCTTCGGCCACGATTTCTTCTTTTTGTTCAGCCAAGTCGAATACTTTGGTGTTGCCGGAGTTGGAATACCATACTTTTTTTCCGTCGGAATAAAGTTGATAATAATAGCCTGCCGCAAGAGGAAGTTTGAGCAAGCGTCCGGGCAATCCTTCGGTATCGATGGTTACTCCGGTTGCTTGACCGGCTTTGTTATCCGCTTTATTTTCTTTGGTTGCGGCTTTGTTTCCGGGAGCATTATCTTCGATGCTGATTTTTTCGTCCGATGGCAGGAAAGGAGATGGGGTATCTTTGGCGAGTAAAGCAATATATACTCCCCCCATACGGTTGTAAGCATGATTCCATTCTGTCTGGCTATAGATGGGGTTGAAATCGCGCTCGGAAGTAAAAATGAGATATTTGCCGTCAGTGCTGAAACAGGGCGATGAAGAGTCATACCATTTCTCTGTTACAGGATATTCTTTGCCCGAAGTAAGATGGTATACATAGACCACAGACATGTTGTTCTTGCCCGATTTGGTATAAGTAATCCATTGGCTGTCGGGAGAGTAATTGACTGAATAAAACTCTCCTTCAGGGTTTTGCATGACAGTTTTTTTGGATTTTGAGTTGACATCTACTTCCACGATACGGTTTTTGCGGTCGGTGTAGAGCACTTTTTTGCTGTTCGGACTCCACATCAGTTGGCGGATGTAGGTGTCGTTGTTTTCAGTCAGTTGGATAGGTTCTCCGCCTTCGGAGGGTTGCAGCCAGACTTCAGTTTCTCCGGTCCGGTCGCTGATATAGGCGATGTATTTTCCGTCCGGGCTCCAAACTGCATCGCGCTCGTTGGCCCCCGGAGTACGAGTAATGTCGCGGGTTACTCCTTTATCTGCCGGAACATCAAACACTTCGCCGCGAGCAGTTACCGCTACCCGGTGTCCGTCGGCAGAAAGACTGACTGCAGTCAGATTTCCCCCTACTTTTTTCATTTCCTTGCGGGCAAGGATATTATCAGATTTTAAAGTAATGGATATTTTTTCGGTTTGGCGAGTCTTAGGGTCGAGTTTATAAAGGTATCCTCCATTCTCATATACAATGACTTCGCCGTTCGAGCTAGGGAATTTGACATCGTAGTCTGTATAGTTGGTAACTTTCTCAGTCTGTTTCGTTTGGGTATTGTAGACAAAGATGTTCATGGTCATGTCACGGTCGGAGATAAAGAAAATCTCGTCGCCTATCCACATGGGGACAATGTCTTGCGCCACATTATTGGTAATGTTTTCCACTTTTTTGTTTGCAGGATCGTAAATCCAGATATCGTCAGCCATTCCGCCACGGTAGTATTTCCAGTTACGGAATTCACGCATTACACGGTTGTAAGCCAGCTTCTTACCATCTGGAGAGTAAGAACAGAATCCGCCTTCGGGCAATGGAATGAGTTGAGACATGCCTCCGTCCTTGGATATCGTCCAGAGTTTTCCGTCAAATCCGTCACTGATACGATTCCGATAGACGATGTTCTTACCGTCGGGGCTCCACGTCATGACGATATTGTTAGGCCCCATACGGTCTCCCAAGTCATCACGGCTGTTGGTGGCAGTGTAAGTCAGTCGGGTCGGTTCTCCTCCATCGGCAGATATCAGATACACTTCCGTATTTCCGTCATATTGTCCGGTGAAGGCGATAGATTTGCCATCGGGCGAGAAACGGGCAAACATTTCATAGCCGATATGCGAAGTGAGGCGTTGTGCTTCTCCGCCTTTCAGGGGAGCTTTGTACAAATCGCCTGCATAGGAGAACACAACTTCCTGTCCGTTTGTAGCAGGAAAGCGTAGTAGTCTGGCCTCATCGGTAGCATGTCCGACGGAGGTAGTCCCTGTCAGTAACAGGGTGAATAATAGTTTTTTATTCATTTTACTTGCTGTTTGTAATATGGTTGCTTATAAGAGCAAAGTTAAGATTATTTTTTTATTCATGTTCTTTGTTGTCTGAAATATAATTCATAAATTGCACTGTTTATCAATAATATTAGTTGCTTTTGTATACCTTTGCGTTTAACCTTTAATAGATATATAGAATGAACAAGAAATTTTTATGGCTGGGCAGTGGACTTGCCCTTACTTCATTGGGTGCTTATGCACAAAAGAGTCATGATGTGAAGCCAAATATCATATACATTATGTGTGATGATATGGGATATGGTGACTTGGGTTGTTACGGTCAATCATATATCAGTACTCCTAATATTGATAATATGGCCAAAGAGGGTATGCGCTTTACTCAGGCTTATTCAGGAAGTCCGGTCAGTGCACCTTCCCGTGCTTCGTTTATGACAGGACAGCATACCGGTCACTGTGAAGTGCGTGGAAATAAAGAGTATTGGCGTGACGCTCCCATCGTGATGTATGGTAATAACAAAGAATATTCAGTGGTGGGACAGCATCCTTATGATCCCGAACACATAATCATTCCCGAGATAATGAAGGATAACGGTTATACTACCGGTATGTTCGGTAAATGGGCAGGAGGATATGAAGGTTCTGTTTCTACTCCCGACAAACGGGGTATTGATGAGTTTTATGGTTTTATATGTCAGTTTCAGGCTCATCTTTACTATCCTAATTTTTTAAACCGTTACAGTAAGTCATTAGGTGATACGGCTGTGGTGCGTGTGATAATGGATGAAAATATCAAATATCCCATGTACGGCAAAGAATACTATAAACGTCCGCAATACTCTGCCGATATGATTCATCAGGAAGCCATGAAATGGCTTGATAAGCAAGATGGTAAACAACCGTTCTTTGGTATTTTTACTTATACATTGCCTCATGCAGAATTAGTTCAACCTGAGGATTCTATTTTGGAAGGATATCAGAAGAAGTTCTTCCATGACAAGACATGGGGAGGTTCGGAAGGTTCTCGCTACAATGCTTCTGTTCATACACATGCGCAGTTTGCCGGTATGATTACCCGTTTGGATCATTATGTGGGTGAAGTACTGAAGAAGCTGAAAGAAAAGGGAATGGATGAAAATACACTGGTTATCTTTACCAGCGATAACGGTCCTCACGAGGAAGGTGGTGCAGATCCTACATTCTTTGGACGTGACGGTAAGTTGCGCGGTTTGAAGCGTCAATGTCACGAAGGAGGTATCCGCATTCCGTTTATTGTTCGTTGGCCGGGTAAAGTAAAAGCCGGACAAGTTAATGACCATCAGTTGGCGTTTTATGATTTGATGCCGACATTCTGTGATGTGGCAGGTGTGAAGAACTACGTGAAGAAATATACCAATAAAAAGAAAAAAGGTACTGATTATTTCGATGGAATCTCCATCTATCCTACTTTGACCGGACAGGAAGGACAAAAGCAACATGACTTCCTTTATTGGGAATTTGACGAAACTGACCAGATAGGTGTCCGCATGGGTGATTGGAAGATGGTAGTGAAACGTGGCAAACCTTTCCTTTATAATCTTGCCGAGGATATTCATGAAGACCATGATGTAGCAGCCGAACATCCTGAAATTGTAAAACAAATGAAAGAAGTAATCAAGTCACAGCATATACCGAATCCTAATTTCTCGGTTACTTTACCTGACTTTGATTAATATCAATTCAAGGCTTTTGGTGAGGCTATTGAAGAATGTTGGTATCAGAGCTGATTATCGAATCATTCTAATGGTTTGGTGATTAGTTGGTTTTATCGAAATCACCCTTGCTACAACTACCTGTGGCGAGGGTGATTTTTAGTTTATGAGAGTTTCGATACACCTTCCTTCTCTTTATGGTATTGGAGTGTGGGATAACGGGGTCGCATTGTTTTCTTGAGGATTTAAAGCTCATTCAGAAACAAAGGGAAGAGTAAGCCGTTTCTTAGGGTCAACCAAGGCTTTTTAAGCAGAAGACTGTAGTAATTCGACTTACAGACAGACGTAATTGAAAGGACGAAAACGCTTAGTCCGGCTAATGAAACGGCTTAGGGGGCTCAAAACGTATGCAGCGTTTGAAAATCGGAGGAGACAACATCCGGCGACAGGTGAATAATGTATTATAAGTAAATTTATCGTTTGCTTTTGTATATCACTGAAAAACAATTATCTTTGTCCCCGAAATCTAAAAGCATTCCGATGAGAATCTAAACATCTATTTTTAAACAACTATTTATTTCATGTTGGGACGGCAGGCGAAGTGAATTCGTTTGTTGTGTAATAGTTGTCCTCTATTCCCACAATATACATTTCAGTATTAACATTTTAATTTTATAGAAACAGTATGTGTATACATATACAGTCGGTTACTTATATGCATCCTGATAAAGATGTGCTCTTCAGTAATGTCAGTTTCTCTATGGGGAAAGGTGAGAAAGTAGCGCTTATCGGGAATAACGGATCAGGAAAATCAACCTTGATGCAGCTGATAACAAAAGAATTATCACCTTCGGAAGGTGAAGTGATTTGTTTGGAACCACCTTATTATATTCCCCAACACTTCGGACAATTTAATCATTTGACGATAGCCGGGGCTTTGCGAATTGAAGGAAAGATACAAGCACTTCATGCCATTTTACAGGGAGATGTTTCTGTGGAGCATTTTACGGTATTGGATGATGATTGGGATATAGAAGAAAAGGCGGTTGCCGCTTTACATGAATGGGGATTGCCGGGAGTGCCTCTCTCCCATCCCATGCATTTGTTAAGTGGAGGAGAAAAGACGAAGGTTTTTTTGGCAGGAATTGCTTTACATTCACCGTCTTTTATTCTGATGGATGAGCCGACTAACCATTTGGATGATGTGAGCCGTGGAAAATTATATCGCTTTATCACTTCCACTTCGTCCGGTATGTTGGTAGTCAGCCATGACCGGATATTGCTTAATCTGCTTTCTTCCACTTACGAACTCACGTCGAAAGGAGTAATTTATTATGCGGGGAATTATGACTTTTACAAAGAGCAGAAGGAGTTGGCCGTTCAAGCATTGCAAGCTCGGTTGGAAGAGAATGGGAAGCAGTTACAGAAGGCACGCAGACAGGCACGTGAAGTGATGGAGCGTCAACAGAAGCATGATGTGCGTGGAAAGAAGCAGAATATAAAAAGTGGAGTTGGCAAGATGGCTATGAATACTTTTAAAGATCAGGCAGAAAAAAGTTCTGTACGCTTGAACAATGTTCATACCGATAAAATACATTCATTAGCAAAGAGTGTTACTGATATTCGGAGTGAATTACCGGACATGAAGACAATGAGGCTGGATTTTAATTCTTCTTCCTTGCATATTGGCAAGGTACTGGTTACTGCCAAGAACCTGAATTATGCCTATCAGTCTGAAGAATTGTGGAAATCTCCTCTTAGTTTTGTGATACAAAGTGGGGATCGTATTCATCTGAAAGGGGCTAACGGTAGTGGAAAGACTACTTTATTGAAATTGCTGACCGGTACCCTCTCTCCTACTGCAGGTGAACTGACGAGAATGGATGGGCTGACATGTGTTTATCTTGACCAGGAATATTCTATTATTCATGATGACTTATCAGTTTTTGAACAGCTTTTTTCCTTTAACAATAAACTTTATGACCATGAGCTTAAAACCATTCTTAACCGCTTTCTTTTTCCTGTGTCCGGTTGGGATAAGAAATGTAGTTGTCTGAGTGGTGGTGAAAAGATGAGACTTTCTCTCTGCTGTCTGATGGTGAGTACGCAAACTCCCGATCTGTTTATAGTGGACGAACCGACCAATAACATCGATATTATGAATATGGAGATATTGACTGATACTTTGAAGGAGTATCGGGGAACATTATTGGTTGTGAGCCATGATGCCTGTTTTGTGCAGCAAATTAATATAGAGAAGACGATAACGTTAAATATGTGATAAAGACTGCAAGAATTCAAATTTACGGAAAATCAGATAAATATGCCTGTATTTATGGCATTGTTCGGAAATAAATGTTATTTTTGCCCATGTGAAAGAAAAACACAAAACAACATGAAAACTCTCCTGCATATCGTAGTATATATTTTTATCCTTATGGGATTATCCGGTTGTAATAGCGATGTCTTCGTTGAAGATTTTCAGCCTTCTGTTTCTGATGTGACTTTAGAAGGAAACGGTGATTCGGTGACTATTCGTTTTAAGTCTTCCAATTGGGACCTGCTGAGAGTGTATGATTATTATGATAACTCTTCATTATATTATTCGGTTTATGATAAAGATGGTAATATAGTTTCGCAGAATCAGTCACCTGTTTTGGAAGGATTGGGCAAAATAGTCTGTGATGATATCATTTATAAAGATAAGATGGTTGATTTTGCCATTGAGCGTACTCATCCTAGGGAGGTGAAGATAACAGTAAACGAAAATATGTATTCTTCTCTTTTTCAGTTTTGCGTTACGGTAAGTAACGAATATGAAACGAAAAAAATATATGTATCCATAACACCTTCCGACAGATATATATTTGACCGTATCACTTATTCGCTTGATGCCTATAGTTATACGGATAAACAAATAGAAGTGCGCAAGAGCATAGTGGTCAATAACAGGGGAGATGAGTCAATCGTAACCAACTATATCTTCCCTTTCAAAGATGAGCATCGGCAGATACAATTCACCAGTAATAATCCCGAGGCTTTTAATTTGTTGGCAGATAGTAAGCCGGAGGTTGAGATTCCCGGCATTGTAGATGGCCATCTGGTGATGAACGGAGAACTGGCGCGATATGCTTCTGATATGCAACAATTGCCTTTGCCTTTTCCTGATACGGAAAAGGAGGCGGTCACTACTCCGCCCAAAACTTCGCAGCGTATCACCCTGTTGCTGGAATATGAATGGTTTGAGACTAATTTTACTCTTTATGCCGTTCATCCCAAAACAAAAAAAGAGAAAGTCATTACCGGTACTTTGCAAAGCAAGATGCCCAAAGGATATTTCATAAAGAGTGAGAAGCTCAATAATTAGAACAATGAAAACGAAATTACTCTTATTATATATTGCCGGCCTTTTGGCTGTTTGCCCGATGGGTGGAAATTTGATGGCTCAGACGGCTACGCAACCGGATGTATTAAAGAATGACACAGTAAGCCATAAGTTGATTCATAGACTCGGCTTAGATGTACGTCCCAGTTATGTGACCCCTACCAATGATTTCTTTGATGGTGACAATATGCATCAACAACGAATCAGGCAGGCTCTTTCTGTACACCTGAAATATGCTTTTCAATTCGATAAGAATTCATCTTTAGGTCGGTTGTATCCTCATGCTTATCAGGGTATTGGAGTCTCTTACAATACATTCTTCTGCCCTTCCGAACTGGGTAATCCCATAGCGGTATATGCTTTTCAAGGGTCACGCATAGCGCAGTTGTCACCCCGTTTGTCATTTGATTATGAATGGAATTTCGGTGCTTCTTTCGGGTGGAAGAAATATGATAGGACATATAATCCGCAGAATGAGGTTATCGGGTCTAAAATCAATGCTTACATCAATTTGGGCTTTTTCCTGAATTGGCAGCTTAATTCGCAATGGAGTCTGACCGCCGGTATGGATTTTACTCATTATTCCAATGGAAATACACATTATCCCAATTCAGGTGTCAATCCCATTGGTGGAAGAGTAGGTATTGTGCGTACTTTTGGAGACGGGGCTACAACTGTACAAGGTTTTAAATCGCTGTCCATCAAACCTTATATCAGTTATGACTTGGTGGTGTATGGTGCTACTCGTAAAAGAGGATTCGTGGATGGCTATGACGTTTGTTTGGTACCCGGCTCTTTTGGTATTGTTGGGTTGAACTTTAATCCGATGTACAATTTCAACAAGTATTTTAGGGCCGGTGTGTCTGTGGATGCTCAATATGACGAGAGTGCTAATATCAAAGATTATCGAGTAGAAGAAAGTTCGTCAAGTGATGTGAAGTTCCATCGTCCTCCTTTTCACAAGCAGTTTGCTGTAGGTCTTTCTGTCCGTGGGGAGCTGGTTATGCCTATTTTTTCTATCAATGCCGGTATCGGACGGAATCTGATATGCAGTGGTGATGATACGGAGGGATTTTATCAAATTCTGGCACTTAAGACTTCTATTACACCGCGTTTGTTTTTGCATGTCGGCTATCAGTTGAGTAAATTTAAGAACCCCAACAACCTGATGCTGGGGTTTGGATACCGTTTTTACAAGAAAAGGTAGAAGAGATTACAAGCGGTTCAATACATCATCGGCAGCACTCTGTCCCTTATATTTCTTTGAATAGTTGTTGAAACGGTAAACCACACTTAAAGAAACATGTCGCTGGTCCTGGTCTTCATTTTGCCAGAAGTAGATGTTATTTATACGTCCGTCATATAGGCTCATGCGTCTGTTCAGCAAATGTTCGCCTGCCAGTTTTACTTGTAGCTTTTCATTCAGGAATGTCTTGCTGAGGCTGATATTCAAATTGTGTTCTTCTCGGAAAGTAAACCATTGTATGCTACCGGGGCTTTGGTAACTATATTCTATGTTGGCAAGCCAATGCTTGGGGAGGTGAATATTGTTTTCCCAAGTCACAATCCATACGGGGCGGTCTACGGCTATCCGTTCATTCATGCTTTTCACTTTCAGGATGTTTTTCTGAAACATTCCGGTGAGCGAAGGTTCGTACCAGCCGAAACGGTGACGCAAGTTGATTATCGCCATCCATCGTTGCTGTTTATTGTAGTTTTTCCAGGTATAGTTGGTTATGTTGGGATATTGAGGGTCAGTGGTATAGTCTGTACCTATATAATCTTTTTTATAACGGTAACTGAGTGACAGATATAAAAAATCATAGCTCAACGAGTATTGTATCTGATGGGCTATTTCGGGTTGCAGACCGGGATTTCCTTCCTGGCGCATATAGGTATTTACATAATAAGAGTTGTTATTCAGCTGATCGAAGCTCGGACGGATAGTGCTGATGCGGTAACTCAGTGATTGTGAAACTTGACTCATTTTATAAGAGATGCCGAAGCTGGGGAAGAAATTATGATAAGTGCGATGGATGTTGTTCGATGCATCATACAGATTACGATAGTCCGAAGCTACATTTTCGTAACGTATACCTGCATTAAGCGAGAAGTTGTTCTGTGAATAACTATATGAGAGGAAGCCGGCACGTTTTTCTTCGTTTGTTTTTGAACGGGCATTTTTGCCTTTCCCGCCATCGTAAGTCAGGAAGTTGTCACCGGTTACTTTGCTCCATTCCCCGCCGCAAACTAATGAATGGTTGTCATTGAAGGTATAAGCCAGTTTCGGGCTTACGGCATACACATTATAATCCGCTTTGTTACGGTTAGTGATTTCGGACAGGCCTGAACGCTCTGATTCCTCGGTCACTGTTTGCACGCGTCCGTTGTGGATACGGGCATAGTCGGTATAGATGTCCAGTTTTATCTTTTCGTTCCATTTTCCTGTATAATAGGCATTCAGGTGATGGTAATAGTCATTGTTGTTTTTCAGTATCGAGTTCCCTTTAATATAATCGTAAGGCTTATCGTTGGCAAGGATACGGGCATACGACGGGGCATCGTTGTAGTCGGTGGTCACATTGCCATCATACTGTATACCGATGCTGTGCCGGTCATTGATGCTGTAGTCTGCGCCGGCAGAATAATTGTACGAAGTATAAATCATGGCTTTACACTGCTGGTCGAGGTCTTGTGTCCATACGGTGTCGGGAGCAGTGATGACTGTTTTCATCAGTTGGTGGCTTTTGCGGCGGAAATCCCCGTAAGTAAATGTACCGAACAGGTTCAGATTGCCTGTCTGATAGTTTAGTTTCACGCCTTCTTCATTGCTCAGCCGATGGTTTTGACTCAGTTCCCCTTCCAGTTGCACCGACCAACCTTCTGTTCGCCGTATGGTGGTGATAAGGAGCACTGCACCTACTGAGGCATCATATTCTGCTCCCGGATTGGTTATCAGCTCCACATCTTTTATATTCTTTACTTCCAACTGTTTCACTTCGTCAATGGAACGAGTTTTCTTTCCATTAATATAAATAATAGGAATACCACCGGTAAAGGAGGTGAGTTGTCCGTCTTCCATGGTCATACCCGGTATTTTGCGGAGCACATCCATCACTTTCGTTTCTCGGTTTAGTACGGAATTGGCAACATTGGCAACCACATTACCTCCTTTCATCTTAAAGGTAGGTACTGAAGCAGTAATTACCACCTCTCCCATCCCGACAGAGGTATCTTTCAGGATGATAGGTTCGGGAATGACCATATCTGAAACAATGGTAAGAGGTCGGGTGTAGGTTTCATATCCCAGGAAGGAAACGCAGAGTTTATAATCTCCTGTAGGGATATTGGGGATAAAGTAATTTCCGTTTGCATCGGTAATACTACCTGTTATTACTTTTTCTCCTTTCTTTAACATAATGGTGGCGTTTTCCATCGGTGTGCTTTGCTCATCTTGTATTTGCCCTTTCAAACTGTTAACACTTTTTACGGAAGCGGAGACAACTACCACATATTGGTTCCCTTTTAGCGTATAGTTTAGTGGTTTATCTTGTAATAGAACGTTGATAGCTTGAGTGATAGTTTCGTTCTTGATAGAAAGGTTCACTGTATATTTCTGTATATCATCATAAGTGAACAGTATGCGGTAACCTGAGGCTTGCTCCAGTTTTTTAAGTGCCGCAGGCAATTCTTCGTTTTGGAAATCGAGTGTAATTTTTCTGTCTGTTTGCGCTAAGAGGGTAAACTGCAGGCTGAAGAAGATTAGCAAAAGATAAATAAGTCTTGTTTTCATGAGTTAGCGTTTTATTTTGTTCTTTTGGTAATAATACGGATTGCTTGCATAATCGGGTACTGCAAAAATAGTTTTTTTGGCTACAATCGTGAAACATTGTAGATAAATTATTATATTTGTCGTAATATCCTGTTTTTCTGTTGGTTGTCCACATGCACTCCTAAAACGTATTTGCTTATGAAAAGAATCTTTGTATTATATGTTGTTTTAAGTATTTGTGCGGCTGCTTTTTCTCAAATAAAGTTTCCGGAAATAAAATGGAAGAGTGATAGTTTGATTTTTATAAGGGAAAAAGAGGCATTGCGCTACGGTGTTGAAACATTTGGCGATGGCCTTTATGTGGATTCGCTCATTCATTATCTGGATACAATATGTCATGTGGAACCCCAAGTAGATAATTCTGTTTCTGATTCTATTTTTCAGGCAGTTTGGAATAATGATACACTCACTTATCGGGTACGTTCGAAGATATATCGGGGTTATGATTATGATAGTAAATCGAAAAAGAAATTACGCAATCTAGTGGTAGAGAGTAGAATATATCCTTTTGCCCGTTTTTCTGCCTGTATTGAGAAATTGGATGAGGCTATGATTGAAGTGTTGAAAGATTCCATGTTGCGCATGGAGTGCCCCCTTCCTATGCTGAAGAATAACTATCAAACTTGTATTTTTTATGCGTTGGATGCTTTATTTCAAACGTATGGCATTTATACCGAACCGGTGATTACTCGTAATACTACGTATAGGCGTGAAGAGGAATTGAATGCTTTTTTTGATTACTTTTTAACCTCCACAGCTTCTTATCCGTGTCGTTATAAGGAAATAAAAAATGTTACTTTTCCCGATAACTGTATCTTAGCCTTTTATAATGGTTATAATCATATCATCCATGCCGTGTTTTATCGGGATGGGCTGTTCTATACAAAGAATGGCTTATTCTCTCCCATGGTACTTTCTACTTTGCATCCTGTGCTGAAATCCTACAGTCGTTGGGATACCTCACTGAAAGGATTGAGTAAAGTAGGTAAGCAGTTGAAAAGTGATAAAATAGTTGTATATACCTTGAACAAGAATTTATTCAGAGTAAATAAGTAGTTCTTTTCACAAACCTACAATTACTTTATCATTCTCAAATTTGGCATTGACTTTCTGCATACTGTTCAGTAAATTGAGAACTTGAGGAAGTGAATCACCTCTGTCCGATTGGAAATGCATCCGGTAGTGCATAGCCTCTTTACTGGTAAAAATGATATTGACGTTATACCAGCGTCCCAATTCTCGCATGATTTCTATTAGTTCGGTATCGTCGAAATAGAACTGACCTTCGGCCCAAGTGCTGTATTCTTTGGCTTGTACTTCATGAATGGAAAAGGTTCCTCCTTTTTGCAATGTGGCATTTTGTCCCGGTTTGATGAGCAATTCTTTCGTGTGATGCGTATCGCTTACTTTTATGCTGCCTTCCAATAGAGTAACATGGGCGTTGTCCGGCGAGTAGACCCGTATATTGAAAGAAGTTCCCAAGACTTGTGTTTCCAGTAAATCGGTTTTTACGATAAAAGGATGAGCGGTGTCTTTTGCCACTTCAAAATAGGCCTCCCCTTTCAGGCGGACCACTCTCTTCTCCTGCCCTTCAAAGTTTTCGGGATATTCTAATTGGCTTTCTGCATTCAGCCATATCCGGGTACCATCTGTCAAGGTTATTTGGTTATTCATGCCACGGGGCACCGTCAGGAGATTCTTTCCTTCATGAGTGTGGATACTGATTTCTTGGGCTACTGTCCGGGATTCGAAAACAGTATAGTAAGAATGTGCAGGTGCATACAGCCAAAATAATAAAGCAATGGAGGCAGCAATCAAAACGATGCTTAAACCAATAAAGCGCATCCGTTTTACGGCAGGGACAGAAAGCTTTCGCCCGAATGTATCTACGTTTCTTGTTTTTCCTTTCGGAGCACCATCAGGCGAATTCAGCTCACCTTTGTGTCGTATGTCCTTTTGCGTGGTGTGTTGTGAGGAGAATTTGCTCCACTCCTTTTCTATATCGGGAGCGGTTGCATTTTGGCGTGCCAATGCCTCTTTGCCGTCCAACAGGTCACGGCAAGCTTGCAAGCACTTTGTATCATTCAGCAATTTCCGTAACTCTTCATCGGTAAAGTTTTCGGGGTGTTTTATTGCTTCCAATGCTCGGCTTATCTTTTCCTCAAAATATTTATCTTCTTTCATGGACTTGTTACTCCTTATATGGTATGTACGTTTTAACTTCATTTTCGGGTACTTCCCTACTCTTCTTTTTTATACCGAACTCTTCGCGTATCAGTCGGAGCGCCTTCATTATATGCTTTTTCACTCCGTTGGTACTTATGCCGAATTCATCGGCTACTTCCTGATATTTCTTGTTTTCGTAATAGCATTCTTTCAAAATCGTTTTGGTGGGGTCGGTCAGCTCTTCTATCACTTTCTCTATACGGGCTATCCTTTCTTCGCGTTCGCTGAAGTCATTGTCGGCTTCTTCTTGCGTTACAGCTTTGTAGAAGTCGGCATATTGTTCTTTTACCAGTGAATGGCGCAGATGGTCGATACATTTATTACGCACATTGGCATAGAGATAGGCAGTGATTGTTTCTTGTTGGAGCGATTCATATAGATTCCAAGTTTTCTCGAATACATCATTTACAATGTCTTTGCAAGTTTCGGCATCACTGATAAATTGGAATGCATAATAATACAATCGAACGTAATTAGCTTTATAAAGCTGTTCAAATCCGTATTTATAGTTTGTAAATTCTGTCATAATATTTAGAAAGACAGGTCGGTCGGGTATGTCATTTACTTTAAAAGGTAGAAGAGTCGCGTGTTTGTATAATAATTGCTGAATTACCCTAGAGTAAATAGGCAATTACTGTATAGTAATTGTTTCATTACCCTAGGGTAGTTTGAAAATTATTCGGACTGCTTTTTTGTAAAAGCAAATGGTTATTACTTGTATTCTGCCCAGTCAATCAGGCGCATATCACCTTTCTTTGCCAATGTATCGTGCATTGCCAATGCAGCCGAAATGCAATGAGGGGTCTGCCCCTTTGAAGCCATCTTTACATAATCCCATAGGATATTCTTGTAATCCGGGTGGGCACAGTTTTCGATAATGGCATGCGAACGTTCCACCGGACTCTTTCCGCGGAGGTCAGCAACACCTTGTTCAGTAATAATGATATTGACGTCGTGCTCGCTGTGGTCTTCATGAGATACCATAGGAACGATGGCGCTGATTTTTCCTTCTTTGGCAACGGATGGACAAGTAAAGATGGAAATATAAGCATTGCGGGTGAAGTCACCCGAACCACCGATACCGTTCATCATCTTGGTTCCACTGATATGGGTAGAGTTTACATTGCCGTAAATGTCTGCTTCGATGGCAGTATTAATAGAGATAACACCGAGACGGCGGATTATTTCCGGATTATTTGAAATTTCGGACGGACGCATTACCAGTTTATCCCGGAAGAAATCGATGTCATCATAAATGCCTTGCAAACATTCATTGGTGACTGTCAAAGAACAAGTACTTCCGAACTTAACGCGTCCCTGACGAATCAAGTCTACCACAGCATCTTGCAATACTTCGGTATACATTTCGAAAGCAGGAATTGTCTTATCACGTCCTAGTGCACCTAATACAGCATTGGCAATATTACCTACTCCACTCTGCAATGGTAGGAAACTTGCAGGTATGATGCCTCGTCTCATGTCGGCAGCCAGAAAATCAGCTACGTTTTGTCCGATTCGGTCGGTGATGGGGTCTGGTGCTGTAAATGAACGTGCCTGGTCAGGCATATTCACTTCCACTACACCGATAATCTTTTTCGGGTCTACCTGTACGTATGGTAGACCAATACGGTCACTTGGTTTGAAGATGGGAATCTCGCGGCGATAAGGCGGATCAAGCGGTTCGTACACATCGTGCAGTCCCATGCCGTTTTTGCTATGGGCAGCATTCAGTTCGATAATCACTTTATCTGCCAATCGCGCAATGGTCGGAGCGATACCTCCGGCGGCAGTCAGATATACTTTTCCATCAGGAGTGATTTCGCAAGCTTCCAGAATAGCCACGTCTACTTTACCCATGAAACCATAACGAACTTCTTGTGCCATTTGTGACAAATGAATATCATTATAAGCTATTTCTCCATTATTTACCGCTTTACGGAAATCAGGATTTGTGGTATAAGGGGCGCGATAGCGAATAGCTTTTACTCTTGACAGAATCCCATCGGTGGCATCTCCTGTGGAAGCACCGGTAAAAATACCAATTTGGAACGGATTGCCTTTGGCATGCTCTTCTTCTGCAATTTTTGCGATTTCAGGAGTTACGGCTTTGGGAGTCCCTGCCGGAGTAAAGCCACTAAGTCCGATGTTATAGCCATGTTTTACATAGCTGGCAGCTTCGGCTGCTGAAATGATATTAAATCCCATGATATTCAATGTGTTTTCTGGTTGTTAGTATTGTTGTTATTAATATTTTCGATTGAAAATTTCCGAGTAAATAAAGGCCCGTCGTGCTTCTTCGCGTGTGTTTAGCGCGATGCGTTTTTTTTCATCGGAAGGAGTATGTCGGGTATTCTCGTTGGCAATTGGTGCTGATAAGGGCTTTTCTTTCTTTTTGCGGATGGGTCGAGGAGCACATTTTATGGGGCGTGGTGAAATAGTCTGCTCCTCTTCCTCCGTTTCTTCTATTGTGGGAAACATATCAGTAAGAACTTCACGAGGAGAAGGTGTGCCCGTTTCTTTTTTAGCCTTGGTAATTTGTTGCACAATGGCAATTGCAATGATTACCATAAATATTAATACTTGGACAATTTCCATAGGCTTTCTTTATTTAGTAAATTTGATAATGAACGGTCAAAGTTAGAAAATTATTTTATAACTTCGTTCATAAAAGGGCAAAATAAACAAGGAAAGTATAATGTATTGGGAGTTATCCCAACAAGACTTCGTTTTTCAAAAGTTCTCTTTGGTATCTGTGTCAGAAACTTCTTTTAAGGAAATGAAACAAAGAAAAAAGGAAGAGAACTTCACAGTTGTCTTCCCCTATTTTTTTAACCTAAACCTTAACTATGAAAAAATCTAATGTTTTTCAAAAGCAAAGATGCAAATTATCTAAATACGTTGGTAACGCAAACGGAGTTTTTTGTTCATTGATTATGATAATTTAACTATTAGGGCTTCTAATGGCTTTTATTATGTCTTTTCGGTCTGAATATCAATCTATAAATATGCAAAAATCAAACAGGATATGAGGAAATTTGCCGGGAACTCAATATCTTTGCAGTGAATTTATAAAAAGAGAATATGATGAAAGAAACAACAGGAGCAGACTTTAAATCTGCAACTGAACAGGAAAACAAGAAACTGTTTATTGAGACGTATGGTTGCCAAATGAATGTGGCGGACAGTGAAGTGATTGCTTCTATCATGCAGATGGCAGGGTATAGTGTATGTGATGCTTTGGAGGATGCGGATGCTGTGTTTATGAACACTTGTTCTATTCGTGACAATGCTGAACAGAAGATTTTGAACCGATTGGAGTTTTTTCATTCCATGAGGAAAAATAAAAAAAGAAACCTGATTGTCGGTGTGCTGGGGTGTATGGCTGAGCGTGTAAAAGAGGATTTGATTGAGAATCATCATGTTGATTTGGTTGTGGGACCGGATGCTTATCTTACATTGCCCGACCTGATTGCTGCTGTTGAAGCAGGAGAGAAAGCTATTAATGTAGAATTGTCGACCACGGAAACATATCGTGATGTGATTCCTTCACGTATCTGCGGAAACCATATTTCGGGCTTTGTCAGCATTATGCGGGGCTGCAATAATTTTTGTCACTATTGCATTGTGCCTTATACTCGTGGCCGGGAGCGTAGTCGTGATGTAGAGAGTATCCTGAATGAGGTGCGTGATTTGGCCGATAAAGGTTATAAAGAAGTAACTTTGCTGGGTCAGAACGTTAATTCCTATCGTTTTGAGAGAGAGAATGAAGTGATTACTTTCCCGATGTTGCTTCGCACTGTTGCTGAGGCTGTTCCGGAAATGCGTGTCCGCTTTACCACTTCGCATCCTAAGGATATGAGTGACGAAACCTTGCAGGTGATAGCCGAAGTGCCAAACGTTTGTAAACATATTCATTTGCCTGTGCAGAGTGGAAGTTCGCGCATATTGAAATTGATGAACCGCAAATATACCCGTGAATGGTATTTGGACAGAGTGGCGGCTATTCGTCGAATCATTCCCGATTGTGGATTAAGTACAGATATTTTTTCGGGTTATCACTCTGAGACGGAAGAGGACCATCAGGAGTCTTTGTCTCTAATGCGTGAGTGTGCTTATGACTCTGCTTTCATGTTTAAATATTCGGAACGTCCCGGAACGTATGCTTCCAAACATTTGCCGGATGATGTGCCCGAAGAAGTTAAGATTCGCCGTTTGAATGAAATTATTGAGTTGCAGAACCAACTTTCCGCCGAAAGTAATGCCAAAGATGTAGGAAAGACATTTGAAGTAATGGTGGAGGGCGTGTCGAAACGTTCGAAAGAACAATTATTCGGCCGTACACAGCAGAATAAAGTGGTGGTGTTCGACCGCGGAAATCACCGTATCGGCGATTTTGTAAATGTACGCATAACAGAAGCCAGTTCTGCCACACTGAAAGGAGAAGAAGTTTTCTGATGGGGAAAAAAGAAGCATATAAAGAAAAGAACTTGCAGTATTTGCAGGTTCTTTCTACCCGGGCAGATATCTGCTCTTTACCCTGCGGGATATTCTATGAGGTGCTGCAGGCAGGTACCGGAACGGCTTCACCCACTCTTCGTAGCATCGTTACTGTTCATTATAAAGGCAGTCTGATAAATGGGAAGGAGTTTGATAATTCTTATAGCCGCAATTGTCCCGAAGCATTTCGCCTGTGTGATGTCATCGAAGGATGGCAATTAGCGCTCCGGCAAATGCATATAGGGGATAGATGGATTATTTATATTCCTTATACCCTTGGTTATGGAAGTCGTGCCAGTGGTCCGATTCCTGCTTTCTCTACTTTAATATTTGAAGTAGAGTTGCTGAGTATTGCCTGACACGGTTGGGAGTTAGCGGTTGTGTAGTTTTTCTTTTACTCTGTCTTCATAGCCATCACGATATCTTCTTTCGGGCATTACAATCCACAGAATCAGATAGATGATTCCTCCTGAAAAAGCGGTGAAAATGGTTGCCAAAGCATAAACTATACGCACTGTCGATACCTCCCAGCCGAAATATTCGGCTATTCCTGCACATACGCCGGCTAACATTCTGTTATTGGAGCGAAGCAGTCTTTTATTTTCCATTTATTCTCTAGAATTAAAGTTAGATATGCAAAAATAGGAAAAAGCAAAATGCATAGTTAACTTATACTCTTAAAAGTACTTAAAGGAAAGTCATTGTAATTCATTTTATTTGTTATTTTGCAGCAAATTAGGGTTAAAAGTGAACAGACTCAAGATAGATACTTGTCCGTTGTGCGGCGGAAAACAGTTAGAACATGCAATAACTTGTACAGATAATTATGCTTCGGGCGAAAAGTTCGAGGTGATGCGGTGCACCCGTTGCGGCTTTCTTTTTACACAAGAAGTGCCGGTAGAGGCGGAAATAGGCAGGTATTATGAAACTCCCGATTATATTTCACACAGCGATACCAATAAAGGCTTGATGAACCGGGTGTATCATCAGGTTCGCAAGTATATGTTATCCCGTAAGGCCAAACTGATTAAACGTACGTCCGGGCTGAGTAAAGGCAGTCTGCTGGATATCGGAACCGGTACGGGATACTTTAGTAATGCTATGAAGGAACGCGGCTGGCGAGTGCGGGCGATAGAGAAGAATGTCAAAGCGCGTGCGTTTGCCAAAGAGCATTTTGACTTAGATGTAGATGCGGAAGATGCGTTGGCCGGATATGCTGATCATTCGTTTGATGCAATTACCCTGTGGCATGTGATGGAACATTTGGAACACCTGAATGAAACTTGGGAAAGGTTGGCAGCCTTGTTGAAGGACAGAGGGGTGCTGATTGTTGCAGTTCCCAATCCATCTTCGTATGATGCGGTGAAGTATAAGGAATGGTGGGCTGCGTATGACGTTCCCCGTCATTTATGGCATTTCACACCGTCTGTGATGCAACAATTCGGGGTGAAGCATGGTTTTAAACTTGCCGAACAGCATCCGATGCCATTCGATGCCTTCTATGTTTCTATGTTGACAGAGAAATATAAAGGTAGTCGTTTTTCTTTTCTGAAAGGAATGTGGACGGGATTGTTGGCTTGGTTTAGCACTTTGGCCAGAAAGGGGCGCAGTAGTTCAATGATTTATGTATTCAGAAAGAAGTAATTATGGGAAAGAAATCGACGTCTTTTTTCGATATGCAGTTCATTACTTCCAGCATTAGCACTATGTTGGTGTTGCTTTTATTGGGTATGGTGGTCTTCTTTGTGTTGTCGGCCAATAATCTTTCTAAGTATGTTCGTGAGAATATCAGTTTCTCCGTCCTTGTTAGCGATGACATGAAGGAAGCAGATGCCATTAAGTTCCAAAAGAAGTTGAATGCAGAGCCTTTCGTTAAGGAAACTTATTATATTTCTAAAGAACAAGCTTTAAAAGAGCAGACAGAGGCGATGGGAACAGACCCTGCTGAGTTTTTGGGGTATAATCCCTTTACGGCTTCCATTGAGATAAAGTTGAATGCAGATTATGCCAATTCGGATAGTATAGCCTGGATTGAAGAGAAGATTATGGCTAACAAGAAGGTGATGGAGATTAATTATCCGCAAGATTTGCTGGATGCGGTGAATAGTAATATTCGTCGAATCAGCTTCTTGTTGCTTGGACTTGCTGCACTTCTTACATTGATTTCCTTTGCATTGATAAACAATACCATACGTCTTACTATATATTCTAAACGCTTTTTAATTCATACCATGAAACTGGTAGGAGCGAGTTGGGGATTTATTCGGAAACCTTTCTTGGTTCGGAATATATGGATTGGTGTATTGGCGGCTGTAATGGCTGATGCGGCATTAATCGGGATGGCTTATGCACTTGTGAGATATGAGCCCGAATTGATAGAGATTATTACCCCCATGACGATGTTATTGGTGATGTCGTCAGTTTTTGTTTTCGGTGTGATTATCACCTTTATGTGTGCTTATATATCAATAAACAAATATTTGCGTATGAAAGCCGGTGCGCTTTATTACATCTAATTAAAAGGATATGGACAAACAGAAATTTGCCTTTGATAAAACAAATTTTATCTTACTGGCCATAGGCATGGCAGTCGTAATTATCGGTTTCCTGTTGATGACAGGCCCTAGTTCTACAGAAGGGTATTTTGAGCCGGATATTTTCAGTGTACGTCGAATCAAGGTGGCGCCTGCTGTATGTTTTTTTGGTTTTATTTTTATGATATATGGTATTGTGCGAAAGCCGAAAGTAACGAAAGAATAAAAAAGTAAAAGTGTATGGAATGGTTTGAGGCATTAATCCTTGGTTTGCTTCAAGGATTGACAGAGTATTTGCCGGTCAGCAGCAGTGGTCATTTGGCTATCGGATCGGCTTTGTTTGGAATACAAGGTGAAGATAATCTGACATTTACTATAGCAGTGCATGTGGCAACTGTGTTGAGTACGTTGGTTATTTTGTGGAAAGAAATTGACTGGATTTTCCGTGGATTGTTTAAGTGTGAGATGAATGCGGAAACAAAGTATGTATTGAATATTCTTGTTTCTATGATACCTATCGGAATCGTAGGGGTGTTCTTTAAAGATTATGTAGAGGAAATCTTTGGCTCAGGATTGCTGATTGTGGGCTGTATGTTATTGGTAACGGCTTTATTGCTTACTTTTTCTTACTATGCAAAACCTCGTGTGAAAGAGAATATTAGTATGCGTGATGCGTTTATCATAGGTTTGGCTCAGGCTTGTGCTGTGTTGCCGGGATTATCCCGTTCGGGTAGTACCATTGCTACCGGCTTGTTGCTGGGAGACAATAAAGCTAAACTGGCACAATTCTCTTTTCTGATGGTGATTCCTCCCATTTTGGGTGAGGCGTTGCTGGATGGAATGAAGATAGTGAAAGGAGCTGCAGCAGGAACAACGGACATTTCGGTTTTGTCGTTGGTGGTAGGTTTTGTAGCTGCTTTTGCTTCGGGTTGTATCGCTTGCAAGTGGATGATTAATATAGTGAAGAAGGGTAAGTTGATTTATTTTGCTATCTATTGTGCCATTGTAGGAGCAATTACGATAGCTTGCTCATTGGCAGCATAACCGTAGGGGTAAGAAGCATGAATTTTAAAGAAGGAGAAGTTTTATATTTTGATAAACCGCTGAAGTGGACTTCTTTTGCAGTGGTCAATAAGATAAGATATCACATTTGCCGCAAGTTGGGTGTGAAAAAGTTGAAGGTAGGGCATGCAGGAACGTTGGATCCTTTGGCTACAGGCGTTATGATTATTTGCACGGGCAAAGCAACAAAGCGGATTGAAGAGTTCCAATATCATACTAAGGAGTATGTGGCTACGCTGCAACTGGGTGCTACCACTCCTTCTTATGATTTAGAAAAAGAAATAGATGCCACTTATCCCACGGAGCATATCACCCGTGAATTGGTGGAAGAAACATTGAAACGTTTCATAGGCAGTATTGAGCAGATACCGCCTGCTTTTTCGGCTTGTAAGATTGACGGTGAGCGTGCCTACGATCTTGCCCGAAAGGGAGAGGAGGTAAATCTGAAACCTAAAACGCTGGTAATAGACGAGATAGAGTTGTTGGAGTGTAATCTTCCTGAGATAAAAATCAGGGTAGTTTGCAGTAAGGGAACTTATATCCGTGCGTTGGCTCGTGACATTGGTGAAGCTCTGAATAGCGGTGCACACCTTATAGGTTTGATTCGTACCCGTGTGGGTGAAGTAAAACTGGAGGACTGTATGCAAGTGGAGGATTTTCCCGAATGGCTTGACCGACAAGAAATTGAAGTTATAAACGAATAAGGAGAGATAAGATGAAACTGTCGCAATTTAAATTTAAACTGCCGGAAGAAAAGATAGCTTTGCATCCGGCCAAGTACAGAGATGAGTCGCGTCTGATGGTTGTTCACAAATCAACAGGCCAAATCGAGCACAAGGTATTCAAGGATATCTTGGAGTATTTTGATGATAAAGATGTGTTTATCTTTAATGATACGAAAGTCTTCCCTGCGCGTTTGTATGGAAATAAAGAGAAAACCGGTGCACGTATCGAGGTTTTTTTGTTGCGTGAACTGAATGAGGAGCTTCGCTTGTGGGATGTATTGGTAGATCCGGCACGTAAGATCCGTATTGGTAATAAGTTGTATTTTGGTGATGACGACTCTATGGTGGCCGAAGTTATTGATAATACCACTTCTCGCGGACGTACTTTGCGATTCCTTTATGACGGTCCTCACGATGAGTTCAAGAAAGCTCTTTATGCTTTGGGTGAGGCTCCGCTGCCCAGTTTCATCCGTCGTCCGGTAGAAGAAGAAGATGCAGAACGTTTCCAAACCATTTTTGCTAAAAATGAAGGTGCGGTAACAGCTCCGACGGCAGGACTTCATTTTAGCCGTGAGTTGATGAAACGTATGGAAATCAAGGGAATAGATTTCGCTTATGTGACAATGCATGCCGGATTGGGTAATTTCCGCGAAATTGATGTGGAAGATCTTACCAAGCATAAGATGGATTCTGAACAGATGTTTGTTGATGCTAAAGCTTGTAATATTGTCAATCAGGCAAAAGATGAGAACAGACGTGTTTGTGCGGTAGGTACTACTGTGATGCGCGCAATAGAAACGGCTGTCGGTACAGACGGGCATCTCAAGGAATTCGAAGGCTGGACAAATAAGTTTATTTTTCCTCCATACGATTTTTCGGTGGCCAACAGCATGGTCACTAACTTTCACATGCCGCTTTCCACATTACTGATGCTGGTGGCTGCTTATGGTGGTTATGATTTGGTTATGGAAGCTTATAACACTGCTTTGAAGGAAGATTATCGTTTTGGTACGTATGGTGATGCTATGCTGATTTTAGATAAATAGCAAGATAAGTAAAAGGCACTGTGTATGAAGGTTTATTTAGGGCTTGGAACTAATTTAGGCGATAAGGAAGCCAATTTGCATACGGCTGTGCAACAAATAAATATGCGGATAGGGAAGGTGACTTCCCTTTCCGCTTTTTATGTTACTGCTCCTTGGGGCTTCTCTTCCGAGCATTCTTTCCTGAATGCTGCCTGTTGTGTCGATACTTCTCTTTCTCCCTTTGAAGTTTTAGAAAAAACTCAGTCGATAGAGCGTGATTTAGGTCGCACAAAGAAGTCTGTTGATGGTAACTATAGTGACCGTTTAATTGATATTGACCTCTTATTATATGGTGATTTAATATTGGATACACCTGCTTTGACTCTGCCTCATCCCCTTATGCATGAACGGCGTTTTGTAATGGAACCATTGGCAGAGATAGCACCCAAAGTGGTGCATCCGGTATTAAAGCAAACAATGGAATATCTGAAGCAACAGCAATAGACTTTGCATTACCAATCATATTTTCAGTGTTATACCACAAATCGTCGTGTCACCTTGAATGCCGACATCATTCTGACTATCAGATAACTGATGAAGAAGGCAGCCACAGCTATACAGATAATATGAACCACTGCCGGAACTCCTTTAGGCAACCATGCGGCAAACATATCATACCCTATTTGCACAAAGACAAAATGGCAAAGGTAAATACCGAAGGTCATTGAGGCCAGTCGGGAAAGGGCAGGAGAGTAGGGCACTTTGATTCTCTGCATAATGACAAACACAGGGAAGGTCATCATAAATACATTGATGCCGCCGAATAGCCATACGATTTCCAAATAGGCATAATTGCCCGGAAAGTATTCCTGCATGATAAGGTAACCTCCAAATGTAATGGCATATCCTGCTGCAAACATAGGTATACCGATGGAGAGGGTTTTCTTCCAACTCCATTGCAAAGGGTATTTCACCAGATAATAAGCTAATATCAGATAACCGATGAAGCCTGACACATAGTAGAAGGAGCCGAAAGCGTTCCAGTCACACACCCCCAGAATATCCATATTGCCCCAATTACCGATGTATCCCAATGCGGGAGCTGCCATTTTCAGATAGGGAAGAAATAAGGAGATTCCCCAAATACGAAGGAACAGCTTGACATCTTTTTGTGAGGCTCGGTCTAGCCATGCCCCGAAAACGGGTATAACGAAATACAGCCCTATCAGCATATAAAGATACCAAAGGGGCGTGGTGTCGTAGTTGAAATTAAAGATAAAGGTGCAAATCTTCGTCACTGTCATTTGCCACGTGAAGGTGGACATGTCGATGGTGGGGTTGTCAGTGGTGGCAATATAGTTCAGGTATACGAAGTACAGCACCGGTAGCATGACCGACCAGAAAATGAGGGGTGGCACAATGCGCCCGATGCGTTTCCGGTAGAACTCGTTCATGCTGCTGCGGAGGGGAAAAAGCAAAACTCCGGTCATCATGACGAACAGAGGTACGCAGCTTCGCACTGCGCTTCCCGCAGCACACCCTTGCAGGAAAGTGCTGCGGTCTGTATCAAAGCGCGCCACAAAAGGGTCGCAACAATGTGCAAATACGACCAGAAAACAGGCGATAACACGTAACAGGTCTATCCAGCCTATGGTTTCTTTTCTTTTTAATTCCATCTGTGGTTAAGTGTTTTATACGGTAATATTGAGTAAAATTTCTCCCTTGGTATTCAATACCTTTATTCTCAATTCGCCTTTCTTTTTCTCGATAACCATCACTGTGGCACTGTCCATATCATATCCTCCGCCGACAATGACAGGAAAATTATTATCCAGTTTTCCTTTCGGATGATAGGCATATTCGTGGGTATGTGCATTCAGGCTGACGTTGAAAGGAGCTTTTTTCAGTAATGGTTTCCATAAGTCTTCGCAAAGGTTCTTATAGTCGTTTCCATATAAAGGAATATGATGAATCAGGATTCGCTTTTCGGCTTTTTTGAACTCTTTGGATGCCAGTTCTTTTTTCAGGAAGTCCACCTGCTCGTTACGCAGCCGGGTAAAGTCGTTCAAACCATAATACACCCAGTGGTCATCCGGTTTGTCTTCACCGCAGTCCAGCATCACGATGCGTGTGTCGCCCCAATTGAAGGAACCGTAGGTTTTATTGCCTACATAATCATAATGGTCACGCAGACCGATGGAATAGGCATTGCGTATTTCATGGTTGCCACGCATGAAGAAAGTAGGTACGCAGTCTCCGTGTACTCCTTCAGTCAGTTCACTGATAAAGGCAGTTGCCTGTTCGTGGCTGGCAGGATCGTCTACACAGTCACCGTTGAATACAACAAAATCGTAATCGATGTCCTGAATCTGCTGACATAAAGCGCGGAAAGTTTTGGGATGTTGGTGTAAGTCATTAAATACTACGGCAGTAAAGTTATCACTGTCGGGGGAAGGAAGAGTGAATTCGCTGAATTCCGATTGGGCGGTATTGCCGAATACTTTGTTATAAGCCTGATAGCGCAGAATTTCTTGTGAGCAGACGCGGTAATAGTACTTCTGTCCCGGCTGTAAACCGTCCAGGCGGATTTTATGCAGTTTGTTGTTACACACCGCTTGTCCGTCCATAATGGTGCGCGCACGTTGCAGTTGGGTTGAGTCGGTTCCGTATTCCACCCAGCAGTAGGCAGGTACGGTAGTCTCCCACATCACGGTGATTCCGTTTCCTACCGGATTCTGCAAATAAGGTTTTGTACGGAATATCTTTTCTGCCTTTTCTGCTGTGCGGAGGGTTACCACCAACGGGCGGTGGTCGGATGCTATCGGTTCGTCCGGCACTTTGGAGGAGATGGCGGCAAATCCTTTGGCGTTATTTTTCAGGGTAACAATATAGTCGAGTGTCTCTTCCGGTTTGGGGGCGGGAAAAGTGGGTACTTTCGGATTGGAAAGTATCTGAAAATCCTTTTGCAACCCTTTAATGAAATCGGATTGAGGTTCGGCATTCATATCTCCGGCAAGGAAGAAAGGTTTTTTGGCGGAAGCAGCGAAATTCTTTATCATTTCCAGTGATGTCATTCGGTCTTCCTCCGTCAATGAGAGATGGGTGCAACAATAGATATAGTCTTCAAATTCGGCCATAATGAGTGCACGGGCCTCTTCACGTCCCGGCAGAGCCATGGTCTGGATGCGGATAGGAGTTTGTTTGGTGAGTAGTCCGATGCCATATTTCCCCCCGTCGTAATCAATGGCGGGAGCAAAGTAGGCGTGCATTTGCGTGCGTTCGGCTATTTCGCCGAGCACGTATGTTTTTCCGCTGCGGTTGGTCATACTGTCCAGTTCCTGGATGGCTACGGCATCAGGGCAGGCATTATTTATCACATTGGCCACACGTTGGAAATTCTGTACGTTATCCATGCCGTTGGCATTTTTGATATTGTAAGTCATTAACCTTAAGGTATTTTGAGCTTGTGCGGACGAAAGCGTCAGTAAGGCTGTAACAGCCAGAAAGAGTGTCTTTTTCATGTTTTATCCGGTATTATTTAAATTGAAACGCTTCAAAGGTAAGGATAAAAAATATTATTCGGCTACTCGTTTATATTATTTTTGAGACATTCTGTATTCATTGGAAGTTATTTTTATCTCTTCGGTGCAGAGAGTAGTTTTAAGGACTTACAGCTTCGGTCTCATTAGGATAAAATAAAGGCTGTCATGAGAGAATCCCGTCAGATTCTTCCGTATCGGTCAATACTTTTTTCCTGCCGGTGAAGCCTGTGTCATTCGGATGCTGCTCACTACTCCCGCTCCAATGGCAAATAATATGGCAAGAAACAAACAGGCTTGTGCGCGGTCTCCTTCGGGAAACATTCGAAAGAGCAATGCCACCAGGGTGGTGCCTAATGTCTGTCCCAATAACCGTGCCGTTCCCAGCATACCGCTTGCGCCACCGCTTCGCCTGGTGGGTGCGGAAGAAACAATGGTGACATTATTCGGAGTCTGGAACAGTCCGAAGCCCATACCGCAGAGAGCCATCCGCCATATGATATTCCAACTTTCGGGGTGTTCGGGAAGAATATAGAGTGAGAAAAGACCTGCTGCAAACACAGCCATTCCCATTCCTCCCAACAGTCCCGGATGAACACGTTCTACAAGTCGTCCGGCAATGGGAGCTGTCAGTATCGTGGTCAAAGGCCAGGGAGTCAGTAACAGTCCGATTTCGACGGCATTATAATGTAATACATTCTGCATAAAGAAAGGCAAGGACACCATTGCCAGCATTTGTGCCGTGAATGATGTGATGGATGTACCGATGGAGAGTGCAAAGATGGGAATACGCATTAAGTCGACCGGCAGGATGGGGGCTTCCTGCTTGAGTTGCCGGCGGATAAAAAAGGTTCCTATGATGGCGAGAAGCGCAATTTGCAGACCGATGAAGTCACGGTTTTCAGAATGCGCAAAGCCCTCCAAAGAATAAATCAGCAGTCCGAAAGTCAGTGCATTGGCTATTGCACTGATTTTATCGAACTTGTGTTGTTTCTCGGCCGGAGGATTGTGTGGCAATAAACGATGGCCGATGACAAGCGCTGCCAGTCCTAACGGGATGTTGATAACAAACAGCCAGTGCCAGCTTCCCAACGCCAGAATGCTGCCGGCGATGGATGGTCCGGCGGCTGCCGAAACTGCAACGACCATGGCATTCACTCCCATGCCGCGACCTAATATTTGTGGCGGATAAATCAGTCGGATAAGTGCCGTGTTGACACTCATTACACATGCGGCTCCGAATCCTTGGATGACGCGTGCCGCCGTCAGCATCCAGAAGGAAGTGGATAAGGTGCAGGCAAGTGATGCACCGACAAAAATGGAAATACCGATAAGGAATATCCGCCTGTATCCATAGATATCGCCCAATGAGGCAAAGGAAAGCAGTGTCATGGTGATGACCAATTGGTAAGCATTAACAATCCAAATGGCCGTTGAGGGTGTCACATCGAAATCGTGTGCTAGCGTAGGCAGGGCGATATTCATAATTGTCCCATCCAAAACCGACATCATGATAGCCAGCAATACAGCTATCACAGCTAAATATTGTCGTGGTATAAATGCAATCTTTTCTTTATTCATGTTGCAAAATTAACGCAAATCGGACAGACTCGGTTTAATTTCTTCTAAATAATTAAGAAACCTGTGTTAAAGAGTTGCTAAATAGTATGCGGCTTGGAGAATAATGCTTATCTTTGCGACCGTTAAAAACAGTGGAGAGATTTGAGTAGCTTGCAACCACAGAAAAAAATGCTAAAAAATACATTGACTTTCTTCCGTATAATTCCTACTCTGATTTAATTCCCCCGTTTGATAACGAATTAACTTTTAGTTTTAAATTCTTAATTTTATATTCAAAATGGGATACTTATTCACATCCGAATCGGTGTCAGAAGGACACCCCGACAAAGTGGCCGATCAGATATCGGACGCTGTGCTTGACAAACTGTTGGCATTCGACCCCAGTTCGAAAGTAGCTTGCGAAACCCTGGTGACTACCGGACAGGTAGTACTGGCAGGAGAGGTGAAAACAAAAGCGTATGTAGACTTGCAACGCATTGCACGTGAGGTTATTAACCGTATCGGTTATACCAAAAGCGAATATATGTTTGAAGGAAATTCATGTGGCGTGTTCTCGGCTATTCACGAGCAAAGTGCAGACATTAATCGTGGTGTAGAACGTGAAGATCCGATGAATCAGGGTGCCGGAGACCAGGGAATGATGTTCGGTTATGCTACCAACGAAACAGAAAACTATATGCCGCTGTCACTCGACCTGGCGCATAAACTGCTGATGGTCTTGGCTGAAATTCGTCGTGAAGGAAAGGTAATGACTTACCTCCGTCCCGATGCAAAGAGTCAGGTGACTATCGAATATGATGATAACGGAAAGCCTGTCCGTATCGATACCATTGTGGTTTCTACCCAACACGATGAGTTCGTGGCTCCGGCTGATGCCTCTAAAGAAGCTCAGTTGAAAGCTGATGAAGAGATGCTGGCGAAGATTCGCAAAGATGTAATTGAAATCCTGATGCCCCGTGTCATTGCAGAGATTCATAATGAAGACGTTCTGGCTCTGTTCAATGACCGGATAGTTTATCATGTGAATCCTACCGGTAAATTCGTTATCGGCGGTCCTCACGGGGATACCGGTTTGACAGGACGTAAGATTATCGTTGATACTTACGGTGGAAAAGGTGCTCACGGTGGTGGTGCTTTCTCCGGTAAAGACCCTAGCAAGGTAGACCGTAGTGCTGCATACGCTGCCCGTCATATTGCCAAGAATATGGTGGCAGCCGGCGTAGCCGATGAAATGCTGGTTCAGGTTTCGTATGCCATCGGTGTGGCTCGTCCCATCAATATCTATGTAAACACTTACGGCCGTAGCAATGTGAAAATGACCGATGGTGAAATAGCCCAAAAAATAGACGAACTGTTCGATCTTCGTCCGAAGGCTATCGAAGAACGTTTAAAACTGCGCAATCCGATTTATGAAGAAACAGCTTCTTACGGACACATGGGACGTGAACCCAAAGTAGTGACCAAGACATATGAATCTATGTATCATGAAGCAAAGACATTGGAAGTGGAATTGTTTACTTGGGAAAAGTTGGATTATGTGGATAAGATAAAGGAAGCATTCGGTTTATAAAAGCCGGATTCGGATATTGTGTGTTTTCGGGCGGAATGAATCCGCCCGAAAATATAAGAGTTTACAAGAATGAATGATATAAAAAACGTATGTGTATATAGTGCGTCCAGCACAAAGATAGCAAAAGAATATTTTGATGCTGCCGAGAAATTGGGGCGTCTTTTGGCGGAAAAGCGAATCAATCTGATTAACGGTGCAGGCTGTATCGGCTTGATGGCTGCAACCTCCGATGCGGCATTGGCTGCCGGCGGCACTGTGACCGGTGTTATCCCGCATTTTATGGTAGAACAGGGATGGCATCACACCGGACTCACCAAGCTGATTGAAACCGAAACCATGCACGAGCGCAAACGAATGATGGCCGACCTGTCGGATGGAGTGATTGCTTTGCCGGGTGGTTGCGGCACCTTGGAGGAATTACTTGAAATCATTACTTGGAAGCAATTAGGGCTCTATCTCAATCCCATTGTCATCTTGAATATCAACGGCTTCTATGACTCCCTGTTGGATATGTTGCAAAGAGCAGTGGACGAAAACTTTATGCGAAAAGAGCATAGTGCCATTTGGAAAGTAGCTTCTGAACCCGAAGAGGCTGTAAATTTACTCTATACAACACCTGTCTGGAACAAAGAAATCCGTAAATTTGCAGCGATATGAGCGAAAATTGTCATCCCGGAATAGAATATCTGCTTCAGCTGTATGCCGAAGAACAGAGCCGTGTAGATACGGCTTTGACACAAAAGGTGCATCATGTCACCGTTCAGGAAGGGATGAAAGGAGAACCAATACCCTATCAACTGCGGTCGGATTGGATGGTGACCAGTGTTTTGTTTCTGTGTTTCATTTTGGTATCCTATGTTCTTGCCCATGGAAAGAAACATCTGGAGCAACAGTTTAAGAATTTTTCCTTGTCGAAAGAGCGTGCCAGTTTATTTGATGATACCACTGCCTCGGATGTCCGTTATACATTGGTTTTGATATTCCAAACCTGTATCCTTGCCGGTTTCTGTGTATATGATTATTTTTCGGACCACGATTTGCTTTTATTCCGCGTTGTACCCCACTATCTGCTATTGAGCACTTTCATCGGATGTGTGGTCATTTTCTTGTTGTTTAAGTGGTTGGCGTATAACTTTGTAAATTGGATATTCTTTAACAAAACCAAGAATATGATTTGGATAGAGTCATATTTCAATGTGATAATCGGAGCCGGTTTTTTGCTTTTTCCCATTGTCCTTTTGATTGTTTATTTTGATTTATCGCCGCAACTTGCACCTTATTTTATCGGTTTTGTTATAATAATTGCTAAAATATTGCTGTTTTATAAGTGCATTCATAACTTTTTCAACAGAATTTATGGCGTTCTCCATTTAATTCTGTACTTTTGTGCGCTAGAAATTCTCCCTGACTTGATACTGTGGAGGGGAATAGTTATAGCGAACAACATTTTGGTTTTAAATTTTTAGTACATTGAAAATAAAAAAAGTCCTCGTTTCTCAGCCCAAACCGACTTCTGAGAAGTCGCCTTATTACGATATAGCTGAGAAGTACGGTGTGAAAATCGATTTTCGCCCGTTCATCAAAGTTGAGAGCTTGTCGGCCAAAGAGTTCAGACAACAAAAAGTCTCTATTCTTGATCATACAGCAGTGATATTTACTTCAAGACACGCTATTGATCATTTTTTCGGTCTGTGTACCGAGTTGCGTGTTACCATACCCGAGACAATGAAGTATTTCTGTACTTCTGAAACAATTGCTTTGTATATACAGAAATATGTGCAATATCGTAAACGCAAAGTATTCTTTGGGGCAACCGGTAAATTTGCAGATTTGCTTCCGTCTATTATCAAGCATAACACAGAGAAGTATCTTGTTCCGATGTCGGATGTGCACAATGACGAAATTAGAAACGCATTGGATGCTAAGAAGATTCAACATACCGAGGTAGTGATGTATCGCACAGTAAGCAACGATTTCACTCCCGAAGAAAGTTTTGATTATGACATGTTGCTGTTCTTCAGTCCTGCCGGAATCAACTCGTTGATGAAAAATTTCCCTGAATTCGATCAACAAGAGATTGCCATCGGATGTTTTGGTCCTGCAACAGCTAAAGCGGTAAAAGATGCCGGTTTGCGCCTTGACCTGGAAGCTCCCACTGTAGAAGCTCCTTCAATGACGGCTGCATTGGATATGTTTATCCGTGAACGTAACAAAGATTAAATTTTTTAGTTTATAGCCCGAAATCGGGGGTTTTGTATCAAAAAGTTATAACTTTGTGATTCGAAACCCCCGATTTCTTTTTATATGGAAAAGTAAAACTATGGCAGAATATACACTTAGCAAAGCAGAACGATTGAATAGCAAGGCGATGATAGAACGTCTTTTTGCCGGTGGAAACAAGTCTTTTCCGGCTTTCCCCCTGCGTGTGGTGTATATGTGGCTGGATGCTTCGGAAGGGGAGGTGCCTGTTTCTATTTTGATAAGTGTTCCCAAGAAACGCTTTAAACGGGCAGTGAAACGCAATTTGGTGAAGCGCCGGGTACGGGAAGCGTACCGCAAGAACAAACAGCTATTGACGGATGCACTGGTTGCCAAGAATAAAAGACTGGTTTTAGCCTTTATATGGTTGGACAATGAGATTCATCCTTCGGCCGAGATAGAAGGGAAAGTGAAGAGATTGCTGTTTCATATAATGGAAAAAATAGAATGAAAAAGCTGCTTTCACGTCTTCTGTTACTCCCTATTTATTTCTACAGAGGGTATATTTCTCCCATGACTCCGCCTTCCTGTCGTTTTGTTCCTACTTGTTCCGAATATGCTATCGAGGCGATTAAGAAACACGGTCCTTTTAAAGGATTGTATCTGGCTGTTCGTCGTTTGTTGCGTTGCCATCCGTGGGGTGGTTCGGGATACGACCCTGTTCCTTAAATTATATCATTTATGCTACTTGATATTCACAGTCATTATGCAGCTCCGATAGCGGGCGAGAGCATTTGGAATGTAGAACCTGCCGTTTTCTCTCCTATTGAGGGGAATTATTATTCTGTGGGCATTCATCCGTGGAAGGCAGGAGCGGTGCGCGAAGAAGAGTGGAGGCTGTTGCGTGAAGCGGCGGAGCATCCGGCTGTGCTGGCTATCGGTGAGGCAGGTCTTGATAAACTGATGCCGATAAAACCGGCACTTCAAATGGCAGTTTTCGAGAAGCAGATTTTGTTGGCGGAAGCGATGGGAAAACCCTTGATTATTCATTGTGTGAAAGCCTTTAACGAGTTGGTGGAACTGAAAAGGAAATTCCGTCCGAACGTGCCGTGGGTGGTACACGGCTTCCGTAATAATGTGAATATAGCCCGGATGTTGCTGCGTGAGGATATTCGTCTTTCGATAGGAGAGAAGTATCAACTACCTGTGTTGCAGGAGATTCCTTTGGAGTGCTTGCTGACCGAGACGGATGAAAGCCGGATGCCCGTCCGTGACATCATAAAGAGTATTGCCGAAGTGCGGCGGGTGACCGCAGAAGAGCTTTCCATGCAGATAGCCGAAAATGCGGGAAAAATCTTTTTTCAGCGATAAGAGTTGTTTCTTCAGATAAAGAGTCGTACTTTTGTGGCATTAAAGTATAAATCAAACAATTAAATAGATTAATCATTCGATGAATTTTGTAGAAGAATTAACATGGCGTGGAATGGTGCACACAATGATGCCGGGCACCGAGGAGTTATTGGCTAAAGAACAAGTTACAGCATATCTGGGCATCGACCCTACTGCTGACTCTTTGCATATCGGCCACTTGTGTGGTGTGATGATGCTGCGTCATTTCCAGCGTTGCGGCCATAAGCCGTTGGCTCTTGTAGGTGGTGCAACCGGTATGATCGGCGACCCTTCCGGTAAATCGCAGGAACGTAATCTGCTGACAGAAGAGACTTTGCGTCACAACGTAGCTTGCATCAAGAAGCAGCTGGCCAAGTTCTTGGACTTTGAGAGCGATGCTCCCAACAAAGCCGAATTGGTGAATAACTATGATTGGATGAAGGATTTTACTTTCCTTGATTTTGCCCGTGAGGTAGGTAAGCATATCACAGTGAACTATATGATGGCTAAGGATTCTGTACAGAAACGTTTGAACGGTGAAGCCCGTGACGGTTTGTCATTTACAGAATTTACTTACCAGCTGTTGCAGGGTTATGACTTCCTGCACTTATACGAAACAAAAGGCTGTAAACTTCAGATGGGTGGCTCAGACCAGTGGGGTAACATTACTACCGGTGCCGAGTTGATCCGCCGTACCAACGGTGGCGAAGTATTTGCTTTGACTTGTCCGTTGATTACAAAGGCCGATGGTGGCAAGTTCGGTAAGACTGAATCAGGTAACATCTGGTTGGATCCCCGTTATACTTCTCCTTACAAATTCTACCAGTTCTGGTTGAATGTAAGTGATGAGGACGCTGCCCGCTACATCAAAATCTTTACTTCACTGAGTCAGGAAGAAGTGGAAGCATTGACGGCAGAACATGCCGAAGCTCCACATTTGCGTGTATTGCAGAAGCGTCTGGCCAAGGAAGTGACTGTTATGGTTCACTCGGAAGAAGACTACAATGCGGCTGTCGAGGCATCAGGCATTCTGTTTGGTAATGCTACTTCGGAGGCATTGAAGAAACTGGATGAAGACACGTTGCTGGCCGTATTCGAAGGTGTTCCCCAGTTTGAGGTATCACGTGATGCATTGGCAGAAGGTGTGAAAGCGGTAGATTTATTCGTCGATAACGCTGCTGTCTTCGCTTCAAAAGGTGAGATGCGTAAGCTGGTTCAAGGTGGAGGCGTTTCGCTGAATAAAGAGAAATTAAATGCCTTTGACCAGGTAATCACTACTGCCGACCTGCTGGATGAAAAATACCTGTTGGTTCAACGCGGAAAGAAGAATTATTATCTGGTGATTGCCAAATAAGGAAAGAGAGATTCTTTGTGATAGATATAAGAACGGAAGGAGAGAACATACACATTCTCTCCGACACTGTCCAAAATTTTGTGTAAATGGAAACAGGATTCAGCAGTAAGTTTGTTCTTATATCTGAATTCTGTTTTCAAAAATAAGCATAAATTGATTCATAATCAAGCCCCAGTTATGAATCGGCTGTGTCCATTTCTTCTCAATCTCCATAAGTGAAAGATACACAGTCTTTTTGACTGCATCATCCGTAGGGAATGAAAGCTTTGATTTCGTGTACTTTCTGATTTTTCCGTTCAGGTTTTCAATAAGATTTGTAGTATAGATTATTTTTCTGATTTCCAGCGGAAACTGGAAGAAAACAGTCAGATCATCCCAGTTGTTTCTCCATGAAAGTATAGCATAAGGATACTTTCCTCCCCATTTCTTTTCCAGATTGTCAAGTTCTGCAGCAGCAACCTCTTTGTTGGGCGCATTATAGATATTCTTCATATCCGCCGTAAACTCTTTCTTATCCTTATAAACGACATATTTACAGGAGTTTCTGATCTGATGTACCACACAGATTTGAGTGGATGACTGAGGGAATACGGTGCGGATGGTATCCGTAAATCCATTCAGATTGTCGGTACAGGTAATCAGGATATCCTGCACTCCACGGGCTTTTAAATCGGTCAGAACGCCCATCCAGAAAGAAGAACTTTCCGATTTGCCGACCCACATGCCAAGAATCTCCTTCAAGCCGTTCTGTTTCAGCCCGACACAAAGATAAACGGTCTTGTTTATGATTTTGCCGTTATCCCGTACCTTGAAGACGATACCGTCCATCCAAACTATCAGGTAAACAGGATCAAGGGGGCGGTTCTGCCACTCCTGGGCCGCCTGATTAACTTTGTTGGTAATGATGGAAATGGCAGATGTAGAGAGCTCTATTTCATAAATCTCACGCATCTCTTCCTCTATGTCAGAAACGCTCATTCCTTTGGCATATAGGGAGATAACGAGCTTTTCTATAGAAAGTCCACGGCTTTCATGTTTGGGCACTGCTATCGGCTCAAACTGGCCGTTACGGTCACGTGGAATAGAAATGACAGACTCTCCATGTTCGGTCTGGATCTTCTTCGGATAGCTGCCGTTGCGTGAATTCCCACTGTTATTACCGGTCACAGAGTTCTTTTCATACCCCAAATGGGCATCCATTTCGCCTTCAAGCATTTTTTCCAATACTTGGGCATGCAACTGCTTCAGGAACTTGCTTACATCGGCTTCTGTTTTAAACCGGCTAAGGAACTCCTTGCTTAATACCTCATCGGGCACTACTTGATTCTTTTCTTTCATAATCTTCTTCATTTTGCAAATCTATAAAATAAAAATACGAGACTCAAACTTAAATCCCGTATTTCCCATTTACACAAAATATTTTATAGTGCCTTTGACACACTGCCTTCTTTGGTATCCGTATTTTAGTCACACTGTTTGTGAGTCATAATCTCCAATACTAATTTATCTGTTTCATTCATGCCTTGTGAGCCGATTTTGGTCAGATTGCGGATACTGCGGTCTACATTATCATCGATAATACCTTCTACGGAACTGACGCATTTATGCTCCATTGCTAAAATAGCGGAAAATACAGCTGTAGATACACCACTGGTCAGTTTGAGGGCACAGCTGGGCTTTGCTCCGTCGCAAATCATTCCCGTGATATTGGCTATCATATTTTGTACGGCAAAAGTAATCTGTTCGTAATTTCCTCCCATTAAGTAGGTTATTCCACAACTGGAACCTGTTGCTGCAACTACACAGCCGCACAAAGCAGATAAACGCCCCAAACTTTGTTTTATATAAATAACAGTCAAATGACTGAGAACGAGTGCACGAATTAATTCTTCTTCAGATTTATGGTTGTCTTCTGCATAAACCACCACAGGCAAAGTAGCAGTAATTCCTTGGTTTCCACTGCCGGAGTTACTCATTACAGGAATCATGGCTCCGGCCATACGTGCATCGCACGCTGCAGAAGTATAAGATAGAATATGAGTGAAAGTATTGCTGCCTAATAACTGTTTTTCACTTTTGCTTTCTTTTAATATTTTGCCTAATTGATGTCCGTAATTACCTTGAAAAGAGCGTTCGGCTGCATTTTTGTTCAAACGTTTGGTCTCAAGTATGAAGCGGATTTCTTCGAGAGGGGTAGTCGTGGCAAAGTCATAAACTTTCCGCAAATAAAGTTCTGGTTCATGTTGTTTTTCTTCAGAGGAGCTTGTAGTCTGTTTGTTCAGTATAACATCATTGTTATGAGATACATATATAAAATTAGTATGCCCTCCTGATATAATAGCCGTTGCCTTGTCATTATCGGCTTCACAGATTATCTCAATATATAGCTTTTCGTCTATGTCTTTTTTAAGCCCGATGCAGATTGCTTGTGAATCTATCAGCTTTTTTCCTTCTTCTACAGCTTCGGGGGTGCTGTCTTTTAATACTTCAAGTTGGTATTCGGATTTTCCGATTAAAGCTCCCAAAGCGATGGCAATGGGAAGGCCGATCATACCGGTTCCCGGGATGCCCACTCCCATGGCATTTTTTAATATATTGGCACTTAACAGTGCTTTTATTTTTTCAGGTCTTTTCCCTAATGTTTCAGTTGCTTTGGCTACACAAAGTGCGACAGCTATAGGTTCGGTACATCCGATAGCAGGAACCACTTCGCGGTTAATCAGGGCAATGATTTGCTCTCTTTCTGACTTGGCAATCATAGTTTTAGAATTTTTATGAATAAGAAGGCTGTCCGATTCATTTTATTCAGAATGACAAGATGATGGGACTGCCGGGTCTTTAGAGACAGCCTTCTTATCCGGGGTTTTATTTTTCTTTCTTGTAATTATCTAATCCGGTCTGAAGGAAATCCACGTATTTATCTATATCTTCGTCATATGAATACGATTTATTCAGCGGCTTTCCTTCATTGTCTATTAATACATAGAATGGTTGTGCATTAGCACCAAACTTAGAACGTTGCAGATAACTCCATTTGTCACCTACTGTGCGCAGAGTACGTTCCTTACCGTTTTCCATTACCTTGATATGTTCCGGCAATGGCTCTTTGTTGTCTACATATAATGTAATCAATACATAATCGTCTGTCATCAGTTTGCTTACTTTCGGGTCTGTCCATACAGCAGCTTCCATCTTGCGGCAGTTTACACATCCGTAGCCTGTGAAGTCGAGCATAACCGGTTTTCCATTGCGTTTGGCATATTCCATGCCGGCATCGTAATCATCAAATTTGGCATGGACTTCATTGTTATACAAATTGAAATCCTGAGTTGTCATAGGAGGAGCGAACGCGCTGACAGCCTTTAACGGTGCTCCCCACAATCCGGGAACCATATATACGGCGAATGCCAAAGAAATCAATGCCATAAAGAAGCGGGGTACACTTGTGGTATTGTCATCGTCATCATGTGGGAATTTAATCTTGCCTAACAAGTAGAATCCTAACAAACCAAAGATTACAATCCACAAGGCAAGGAATGTTTCGCGGTCCAGAATTCTCCATCCATAAGCTAAGTCGGCTACGGATAAAAACTTTAAGGCAAATGCTAATTCAAGGAAACCCAATGTTACTTTTATGACATTCATCCAGCCTCCGGATTTCGGCATTGATTTTAACCAAGACGGGAACATAGCGAACAGTGTGAATGGCAAAGCCAAAGCGATAGCAAAACCCAGCATGCCGATAGCAGGGGCAATGACACTGCCGGTGGTAGAAACTTCTACCAATAAGAAACCTATAATAGGACCTGTGCAAGAGAAAGAAACCAATGACAAGGTAAATGCCATAAGGAAGATACTCAATAAACCGCTTGTTTGTTCTGCTTTGCTATCCACTGCATTACTCCATTTGGAAGGTAATGTCAATTCAAATGCTCCGAAGAATGACGCAGCAAAAATAATCAGCATTAAACAGAACAAGATATTAAATACAGCATTGGTAGATAGAGCATTTAATGCACTTGCACCGAAAATTAAAGTAATAGCTAAACCTAATGCAACATAAATAACTACGATAGATGCACCGTAAGTCCAAGCATCACGGATACCTTTCTTTTTATCTTTGCTGCGTTTCAGGAAGAAACTTACGGTCATTGGAATAATAGGCCATACACACGGAGTGAATAAGGCAAGCAACCCACCGATGAATCCGGCAAAGAAAATATATATCCAAGAACGATCTTGCTGCGAAGTTGTCTCACCATAGCTGTTCAATTCTTTGATAACCGGTGTCCAATAGTCCTGTACAGAGGTTTCGTTATCGGATAAGGCTACAGTAGTAGCACTGTCAATGGCAGTTGTTTCTGCAACAGAATTTTCAGCAGCAGGCTGGTTTACTGTTTCAGCTTTGGTTTCCGATGTTGCAACTGTAGCGGTAGCGGCATTCCCTTTTCCCGAGAAGGAGAACGGTACTTCTGTCGGTGGTAAGCAGTTTTCGTCATTACATGCACCATATTCCAGATAGCCTTCAATTTGATAGGAAGCATCTGTGATTTTAAACTTCTGAACAAAAGTTGCAGTATTCTCGAAGTAACGTAATTTCATTTCGAACACTTTGTCGAAGTTTTCAATTTCTTTTCCCTGTGGAGTGAGCTTTCCCATCAGCTCTGCACCTTGTATCTTTTCCACATTAAAGGTAGCGGAAATAGGACCGCCCGAAGGAAGGTCAGTGGAATAAACATGCCATCCGGCATCAATATTACCGGTAAACACAATCTGTGCTTCTGTGTCGGAAATTGTTTTCAACTCAGTTTTAAACTTGACTGGTTCTTGAATTTGGGCAAATGACGGAAGCCATGCCATGATTATCAAGAGGCAGCTTAATAAAAACTTCTTTTTCATTGTCTGTATTTTACGTTATTAATATTCTAATGATACAAAGAAAGGGATAAAATCTAAAAAAAGAGTCTTTATACCTATATAAATATCGGCAATTGCTGTTTTTGGAAGAAAAATCAAGGGTATATAGTGACTTATTGCTGTTTTTGTAATTCCAGCACTTTATTGCGGTATTGAGAAGGAGTCATTCCCACCACCGATTGGAAAAGGTTGTAGAAAGTGGAAATGGAGTTGAACCCCAAGTCGGCAGAGATTGCTTTTAGCGGGGTGTCGTTTTGGGGATTGGATAATAGGCGGATGGCTTCTTCAATACGGAAACTGTTTACATAGTGAGTAAAGGATTGTTTGGACTGCTCATTGATAATACGAGAAAGATAGGTGCGGTTTGTGCCTAATAAATCGGCTATTTTATCCTTTGTAATACTGTTGTCTTTGTAAATTTTTTCTTCACGCATGGCTCGCTCTAAAGCTCTGAAAAGTTCCAGACTTTTCTCATCGGTGAGTGATGATCCGGCATATTTTTCGGGAGCATTACCGGACTTTCCGTTTTGTTCCAGTTCTCTGATACGTCGGTTCAGTTCTGTTTCTCTTTTGATGGCTTCTTGATTTTGTTTGACGATACTTACATAAAGTTTATTTTTACGTTGGTAGAGGTAGTACAGCAATCCCAATACAATAAAGATAATGATAAGGATAAATGTTTGCTGCTGGATGCGTTGTTCTTTCTGCATCACATCTAGCTTACTCTGTTTTATCATATTCTCTTGTCGCTCGGTGTCATATTTAAATCTCATCTCGCTTAAATCTCTTTCCTTATCTTTATTAAAAAGACTATCATTCTCCAAGCGGAACACCTTATAGTAATTCAGTGCGTTATGGTACTGATGAAGTTGTTCGTAACAGGTAGAAAGAGTTTCATAAAGTGCATTGCGGTGAATTGCATTTGCCCGTGCATACGAAATTGCCAATCCTTGTTTCAGTAACAGGATAGCTTCTTCATAGTTCTTTTCCTTCATTAAAACACGGGCGTATCCCAAATGGGCATATACAATGGAAGAAGTTTGTGCAGCCTGTTTATCTTTCATTGCTTTTTTATAGTATTCGATGGCTTGTACATATTCTCCTGAATCACATAGGATATTTCCGAAAAGATTATAAGTATGTGCCTGATCGTAAAAATCATTTTCCAGCATTAACTTTTCTGCTTCATGAATATATTTTATGGCTTCTTCGTTTTGCTTCATCAAGAAATACAGATAAGCGGTATTGATTGCTCCGGTGTAAATAATATAGGGGTCGTTGAGCCTATGTCCGAGTTCATACGATTCTAACGCATATTTGATGCCGGCTTTATCTTTTTTCAGATAATAGATATTAGCTAAATTAGCTAATAGGATAGCGTATTGCTCTTGATATTTATTTTGTTGTGCCAACGTAATACCCTTATACAGCCATTGAATGGCACGATAATAATCTGTATCGATATTGGCAGCATATAGCCCTAAATTGCCATACACTGAGCATAGAAGGGAATCATTGTGAAGTTTGGTTGCCAACTCCAAAGCCAGATTCAAATTCTTTTTGGCAACCTTCTCCCTGCCACTCATCATTTGTGCTTGTCCTTGAAAGAGATAGGAATATAGATAGAGAGATGGATTTTTACTCTTATCCGCTATATTTTTCATGTATTCAGCATAAGTGATTGTTTTGGAGAACTCTCCTTTATTGAGGTAATATTGACATAGAAATTTTAGTGCATTACTATTTTCAGGTTCCTTTTTGATAACTTCCAGTTGCTTTTCGATAATAAAAGGCTTCTTTTGCGCTTTTGCGCAAAAGGGTGTCCAAAGGAAAAGTACTAAAAGGAGATACGTTATCTTCATGCGTTTTTTCTATTGTAGATGCAAATGTACATGATAATTTTGGGATTTTCATTCTGCATTGTCTCTTTCTTATAATAATTTATGAGGAGAGTAGACTTAAAAAGTGGGATATAAGTGGTCTTAAGAGAAAAAATATAGTGTTTTTTGTTTTTTTTCTCCTAAAAGTATTGCAGTTTTAAAATAAAAGCGTACCTTTGCACCGCTTTCAGGAAGGAAGTACTTCTCAAAGGAGTTTTGGAGAGGTGGCAGAGTGGTCGATTGCGGCGGTCTTGAAAACCGTTGTACCGCGAGGTACCCGGGGTTCGAATCCCTGTCTCTCCGCAATAAACATTGAAAATCAATAGTTTACAAGAATTACACCCAGTTTTACACCCTACAATGTAAAATTGGGTGTTTTTAGTTTATTTAAGTTCTCTGTATTGTTTCGGCTTAGTTATAAACCGCAAAACGAAATGAAGTACTGAGCGTGTATCAAGGAAATGCAAAATGCGAATAAAAAAATTGCTTTTTATTCGTCGACTAAAAAATATTTGTGTAGTTTTGCTTTAAATGATAAAGGCATATGTATGTATTGGGGGTAACATAATAATTAATCGATTTATGATATGAAAACAAAGGGACTGTTAAGGATAGTAGTATTATTCTTTTGTGTGATAGGATTTTCCGGGTGTAATGACGATGAATCTGAATTTTCATCTACTGAGATTCAACAAGCACTTTTTGATATGAAAGGCACGTACAAGGGTGCCGTGGAAGTTTCATATTATAGAGGTAAGGAAATTGCAACCTTTCCCGATGGAATAGCAGTGTCAAAAGATTCTCTAATATTTAAATTGCCTTTATCGCCTATTGCAGAGATGATTAAAGATGAGAACATATCACGGCACTTAAGGGAAATAGGTGATGTTGAAGTAAAAGCAGGATATGAATTCCATCAGATGGATCAAGGTGTCATGAACTTTGTCCTGCACCCTGAAAATATAGTCATTTTAGGCGGATATGGTGCTCCATTGTCAGTGAGAATAGAATTCTCTCAAAATTTTGGAGGTGATGCAGAAATATATAGCCAGTTTATGATGTTTAATATTTCACCGACAGAATTGTGGATAGACAATGAAAGATCAGAAGATTTTTCGCAGCTTGTTTATCATTTCAGGGGTAGTTATGAATGAGGTTTCACATAGAGTTTTCATGAGTAGAAGGTTTATCTTTTAAAAACACTCAAGGTCTTTTAGTTTTGTGAGTGCCGATAGTCATTCGGTGTACAGCCTGTCACCTTTTTAAAGATGAAACTAAAATATTGTACGTTGGGGTAACCCAACTGTTTAGCTACGGCAATAGGGCTATTGTCGTTTTTCTGTAATAAATGCTTGGCTTTCTCCAGTTGCTTGAATTGAAAGTATTCTTCCCATGTCTTGCCTGTCTCGAATTTCAGCAGGTCATTAAAATAGGCTGCCGAGAGATGAAGCTTTCCTGCAATATGGTAGGGTGTGGGGATCTTGCCGCTTTGTAGTCTACCGGAAGCAATGTAATCGTCGAGTATCTTTTCTGCTGTTTTTAAAATAGCTTTGTTTTTGTTTTCCCTTGTAATGAACTGACGTTCGTAGTAGCGTGTGCAATAGTCCAGAAAGAGCTCAATGTGTCTTGAGAGGATGGTGTTGCTGTGTGTGTCGATTGGATGATGTAACTCGTCCTCTATATTTTCGAGGCAACAGGTTATCTTTGATGTTTCGCGTTGGGAGAGATGGAGTGCTTCTTCTTTCCGGTATTGGAAAAAAGTATAGTTTTGGATATGGCTTTTCAATGAAGTCTGAGATAGTAGATTGGGATGAAAGGCTAATAGATACCCTTTGTCGGGAAGTGTGTTCTCTTCACTCATGCGAAATATCTCACCGGGCATGAGGAATACCATTGTCGTATTGGAAAAGTCGTAATACTTACGGCCGCAACAGCAGCTGTTGGGACATTCCTCAATGAGCAGGATGGTATAGAAATCAAACTTCACGGCTTCCTGTTTCAAATTGAGATTTTCCAAATTGATGATGCTTACTTGCGGATGCCATGTCTTGCAACCTAAGTTTCGATTGCACTCGCATACAGTCTTGAAGTCTAAAATCTTTTTCATTGTTCGGTTTCTGTTTCTTGCTCTGCAAAAGTAAATAATCATTCAGGCTTTCCTATTACCCGGATTACTGATTATATGACCTGATTTACAGCTTATAATGAGTAAGGTTGAAACTCATAGGTTAAGAAAACTGTAATTGAGGTTGGAACATCAGTAATTGAGGTACAATGAAATATGATGTAAACTGCTACTTTTGCTACAGTAAGAATTAATAATGAAACATCATGAAAAAGTCATTAAGAAGTTTATGCGCAATAACGACGATAAGTCTTTGTGCCATGGGAAACCTGTTTGCGGTAGATAATAATTATTTTAATAGTGTTTATATGATAGATCAAAAACAAAGTTTAGTCCAGGAGTGGGATAAAGTATTCCCACAAAGTGATAAAGTGCATCACATGAAAGTGACTTTTCGTAATCGTTATGGTATCATCCTTGCTGCTGATATGTATATCCCTCGCAATGCTGAAGGAAAGCTGCCTGCTATTGCTGTAAGCGGTCCTTTCGGTGCGGTGAAGGAACAGTCGTCGGGGTTATATGCACAGGCCTTGGCGGAGCGTGGTTTTCTGACGATTGCCTTCGATCCTTCGTATACCGGAGAAAGTGATGGCGAACCTCGTTATGTGGCTTCGCCCGATATTAACACGGAAGATTTTTGTGCAGCAGTGGATTTTCTGTCCATTCGTGACGATGTGGATGCAGAGCGTATTGGTATTTTGGGTATTTGCGGATGGGGTGGTATGGCACTCAATGCAGCGGCTATCGATACCCGAATCAAGGCAACGGTTACGGTAACCATGTATGATATGAGCCGTGTGAATGCCAATGGCTATTTTGACTCAATGAATGCCGATGCACGTTACGAATTGCGTAAGCAGCTCAATGCTCAGCGCACGGAAGATGCGAGGAACGGTTCGTATGCTTTGGCCGGGGGAGTGGTGGACCCGTTGCCTGTGGATGCTCCCCGATTCTTGAAGGATTATCATAGTTATTATAAGACAGAACGCGGTTATCACAAGCGTTCGCTTAACTCTAACAATGGGTGGAACAAGACTTCTTCACTTTCTTTCATTAATATGCCTATACTTTCGTATAGTGATGAGATTCGGAGTGCTGTGCTGATGCTTCATGGAGAAAAAGCTCATTCGCGTTATTTCAGTGAAGATGCTTTCAAGAAGTTGAAAGGCGGGAACAAGGAGTTGCTAATCATTCCCGATGCCAGTCACGTGGATTTGTATGATAATCTAAACGTAATTCCGTTTGATAGAATAGAACGGTTCTTCCGTGAATATCTTAAATGAAAAATATTAGTCGGTTCATAGTGGTGGGTTTGTTGTTTCGTGAATTATAAGAGGATGGCTGTCTAAATAGGATGCTTCAATGGAGTGGACATGAATATAATGTATTTGCGGGATTTTCGTGTTTTTAATATAAGAAAAATGTGCTGTAAAGGAAATAGTTGGTGATAAAATGTTTGCCATCTTATTATAATTGTTACCTTTGTGGGTCTTATAATATGAAAAACAATGAAAATAACAATTCTACAAAGAAATATAGAATGGGCGAATCCTCAAGCAAATGTAGAGAGAGCTGATGAGGCTATTAATCGTTTGCCGGATGCCGATTTGTTTGTCTTACCCGAAATGTTCTCCACTGGTTTTTGTACCAAGCCGGAGGGTGTGGCCGAGAGTGCAGACAGTGAAACTTTGCATTGGATGCAGCGTAAAGCGGTCGAGCGTAACTGTGCTGTTGCCGGAAGTGTGGCAGTGCAGGAAAATGGAAAATATTATAACCGTTTCTATTTTGTATATCCTGACGGCTCGGTGCAGCATTATGATAAAAAGCATTTATTTACTTATGGAGGAGAGGATAAGCGGTTTACTGCCGGAACGCAAAGGGTGGTGGTAAACTATCGGGGTGTGCGTATTTTGTTGGAAGTATGTTACGATCTCCGCTTCCCGGTGTGGTCTCGTAATTTGGGCGACTATGATATGATACTTTATGTGGCCAGTTGGCCTACTCCCCGTGTAGATGCATGGAGTGCTTTGCTCCGTGCCCGTGCCATAGAAAATCAATGCTATGTGGCAGGAGTTAATCGGATGGGGACTGACCCGGCTTGTGAATATTCGGGTGGGAGCGCCATCATAGATCCATACGGAAAGACAATGGCCGAATGTCCGTGGAGTTGTGAAAGTGAAGTCACTGCAGAGATAGATATGGAGAAATTAGCAGCATTCCGTGAGAAATTTCCGGTGCTGAATGATGCCGATTCTTTTAGCTTGCTATAAAAAAGAACGGATAGAATCGAATAATAACTAATAAAATAAATAGATAATGGCAGAAAAAAGATTATTGTTGGGCGATGAAGCGATTGCCTTGGGAGCGATACATGCCGGAATATCGGGTGTGTATGCTTATCCGGGAACACCGTCTACAGAAATTACGGAATTCATTCAAAATAATAAGCTGGCACAGGAAAGAAATTTGCATAGTACGTGGTGTACGAATGAGAAGACGGCAATGGAGGCTGCCTTGGGCATGTCTTATGCAGGCAAGCGTGCTTTGGTCTGCATGAAGCATGTAGGTATGAATGTGGCTGCCGATGCTTTTGTCAATTCGGCTATTACGGGAGTGAACGGCGGACTGGTGGTGTTGGCTGCTGATGATCCTTCCATGCATTCTTCACAAAATGAGCAGGACTCCCGTTTTTATGGAAAGTTTGCGATGCTTCCCATTTTGGAACCGTCAAACCAACAAGAAGCTTATGATATGATGAATGATGCCTATACACTTTCGGAAGAATTGAAGTTGCCGGTATTGATGCGTGTCGTTACTCGTTTGGCACATTCACGTGCCGGTGTGAAAGTGGGGGAAGTAGGGGAAGAAAACCAACTGAATCCTGACAGTGAACGTACCCATTGGGTGCTATTGCCGGCCATTGCGCGCAATCAATATGCTGCTTTGATAAAGAAGCAAGAACAGCTGGAAAAGGTTTCAAGAAAGTCGCCATACAATGGTTTGGAAAATTTCAATCCTGACAGCTCTTATGAGTTTGGTATTATAGCTTGCGGTATCGGATATAATTATGTGAAAGAATGTGACACAGACGATTCACCTGTTCCTGTATTAAAAGTATCACAATATCCTTTACCGGCAGAAGAGATTCAGAAGATGGCTGATTGTTGCAAATATATTCTGGTTGTAGAAGATGGACAGCCTTTTGTCGAAGAACAGGTGAAAGCTCTTCTTTCTAGCGATTATACAGTGAAAGGTCGTTTGACCGGTGATCTTCCCCGTACGGGTGAATTGACTCCTGACAATGTGGGTAATGCTATCGGTTGGGCTACCAAATCTCCTTTTGTCACTCCGCAGGTGGTGATGCCTCGTCCTCCGGCTTTATGTCAGGGATGCGGACACCGTGATGTGTATGATGCTTTGAATAAGGTTGCTGCAGAATATCCCGGTGCACGTATCTTTGGTGATATCGGTTGTTATACTTTGGGGGCATTACCTCCGTTCCGTGCTATCGACAGTTGTGTGGATATGGGGGCTTCTATTACTATGGCAAAAGGTGCTGCGGATGCAGGCGTTTTTCCTGCTATTTCTGTTATCGGTGACTCTACTTTTACTCATTCGGGCATGACCGGATTGTTGGATGCCGTCAATGATAAAGCGAATATCACGATTATTATTTCCGACAACCTGACTACAGCCATGACCGGCGGACAGGATTCGGCAGGTACAAATAAGTTTGAAGCTATTTGTCTGGGATTGGGGGTAGAACCCGAACATGTACGAGTGGTGGTTCCGTTGCCTAAGAATATGGAGGAAATAACTCGTATCATTCGTGAAGAAATAGAATATAAAGGAGTGTCTGTTATCATTCCGCGCCGTGAATGTGTGCAGACTTTAAATCGTAAATTGAGACAGAAAAGAGTAGAAAAGGCATGAGAAAAGATATTATACTTTCAGGGGTAGGAGGACAGGGTATCCTCACTATCGCTACTATTATAGGCGAAGCCGCAACTGTTGCAGGTCTTAACTTGAAGCAGGCCGAAGTGCACGGTATGAGTCAGCGGGGAGGTGATGTGCAGTCTAATCTCCGTCTTTCGGACGAAACAATCCATTCAGATCTCATTTCATTGGGGGAAACGGATTTGATTATTTCTATGGAGCCTATGGAGGCTTTGCGCTATTTGCCTTATTTGGAAAAAGAAGGATGGGTGGTTACTTCTGCAAATACGTTTAAGAATATTCCCAATTATCCCGATGAGGAAGAATTGATGAAGACGCTGAATAGTCTTCCGCGTGTAGCCAAACTGGAAATAGAAGATATAGCGAAGGAAAATAATATGCCGAAATGTGCGAATGTCATCTTGTTGGGCATGGCTGCTAAATTTATTGGAATTCTGTCACCTGAACAACTGCGCGAAAGTATCGGTCGGGTGTTCGCTTCTAAAGGTGAGAAGATAGTGGAAATGAATAAGCGGGCTTTTGATATAGGTTTGGAAGCGGCAAAGAATCGGTAGGATGCTATGAAAATATTTAGTGAAGAATTGGTAGAAAGAGCTGTGTCGGAACTGCATATTGCCGACCTCTCACAGGCAACTATCGGCGATGTGCTGTTGGTTGCTCAATATTTGGAGAAAGAAACCGGTATTCCTTTTATTCGGATGGATCAAGGCTCTCCGGGGCTTCCTGCCAATCAGATAGGTATAGAGGCCGAGAAAGCAGCGCTCGACCGGGGGGTCGGTTCACAATATCCGGCCGCTGCGGGTGTGGCTGAATTAAAGAATGAAGCTTCTCGTTTTGTAAAGGCATTTATGAATGTAGAAATTTCTCCGCGTGCCTGTGTGCCGACTACGGGTTCGGTTGCAGGTTCGTTCGGTTCGTTTATTGCTTGTACGCAGCGCATTTCCGGAAAAAATAAAGTATTGTTTATCGATCCCGGATTTCCGATTCAGAAATCCCAGCTTCGCATTATAGGGGTGCAGTGGGAAGAATTTGATATTTATGCTTATCGGGGGGCTGCTTTGCATGATAAATTGGAAAGCATGTTGAGCACGGGCGAAATTGCTGCTATCGTATACTCCAATCCGAATAATCCGGCATGGATTTGTCTGGAAGAGGAAGAATTGGCTATTATCGGTGAACTGGCAACAAAATATGATGTGATTGTGATGGAGGACTTGGCTTATTTCTGCATGGATTTCCGTCGTGATTTGGGACATCCGTTTGAGCCGCCTTATCCTCCTACAGTAGCGCATTATACGGATAATTATATTCTGATGTTGTCTTCTTCCAAGATTTTCAGTTATGCGGGTCAGCGTATGGCATTGACATGTATTAGTGATAAGTTGTTCGACCGACAGTATCCGGCATTGGCAGAACGTTATAAAGATGCAGGTGTCTTCGGACCTACTTTGATAGCTTCCATTCTTTATATGATAACTTCAGGTTGTACGGCATCTACTCAATATGCTTATGCAGAGATGCTCCGTTTGTCTACCGAAGGTAAGATTAATTTTGTGGAGGATACGCGTGAGTATGCCCGTCGTGCCGAACGCATGAAGAAGATATTTACCGACAACGGTTTCCACATTGTTTATGATTATGATGCGACTCAGGTGGTTGGAGACGGATTTTTCTTCACTATCGGTTATGGCAAGATGAAAGGTGGTGAGTTGCTGCGTGAATTGTTGTATTATGGTGTGAGCAGTATTTCTCTTTCCACTACCGGAAGTGAGCAGGAAGGTGTGCGGGCTTGCACATCAAGAATGAGAGAGGAGCTGTATCCTGTCATGGAAGAACGTATGAAAGCTTTCCATGAAGACCATCCATGATAGATGAAAGACTAACACAAATAAAATCAATCTATTACTATGATTTGGAACAAAAATAAAGAATGTATGAGTCGGGATGAGATGCATGCGCTTCAAAGCAAGCGTTTGCAGAAATTGGTTGCACTGGTCTATCATAATGTCCCGTTCTATCGTAATAAGATGCAGGAGATGGATTTGTCTCCCGATGATATCCGTAGCATTGATGATATCGTGAAACTTCCTTTTACTACCAAACAGGATTTGCGGGATAATTATCCTTATGGGCTTCAAGCTGCTCCTGCTTCTGAAATAGTGCGTGTACATGCCTCTTCGGGCACTACCGGAAATCCTACTATTGTAGGTTATACCCGTCGTGACTTATCTGTATGGTCGGAAGTAATGTCTCGTTGTCTTGCCGCTTATGGGGTGACCCGGGAAGATACGTTCTCGGTGAGTTATGGCTATGGCTTGTTTACCGGTGGTTTGGGTGCTCATTATGGTGTGGAAAATTTAGGTGCAACGGTTATTCCGGCGTCTACGGGAAATACTGAAAAGCATGTGCGTCTGATTCGTGATTTAGGTATAACCGGTATCGCTTGTACTCCATCATACGCCCTTTATCTGGCAGAAACGGTGGAACGAATGGGGCTTACCAAAGATGATATAAAATTGCGTATCGGTGCTTTTGGTGCAGAACCTTGGACAGACAATATGCGTAAGGAAATAGAAGAGCGGTTGGGCTTGAAAGGTTATAATCTGTATGGATTGAGCGAAATCATGGGACCGGGCGTTTCCTTCGAGTGCCAGGAACAAAATGGCTCTCATATCAATGAAGACCATTTCTACCCTGAAATAATCAATCCTGAAACATTGGAACAACTTCCCAGCGGGCAGCAGGGTGAATTGGTATTCACTACGCTCACCAAAGAGGGAATGCCGTTGTTGCGTTACCGCACAAAGGATTTATGTTCGTTGATGGAGGGTACTTGCGCTTGTGGTCGTACCAGTGTTCGTATGAGCCGCATCATGGGACGTAGTGATGATATGTTGATTATTCGTGGCATCAATGTCTTTCCTTCACAAGTGGAAAGTGTTATTTTGGGAATGCCTGAATTTGAACCTCAGTATATGCTGGTTGTCGACAGGCAAAATAATCTTGATATTCTTCAGGTTCAGGTGGAGGTTCGTCGTGACTTCTTCTCAGATGATTTAGGACGTATGCTTGCCATGAAAAAGACATTGAGTGACAAATTAAAGAGTGTGCTTTCTATCAGTGCGGATATTAAACTGATGGAGCCGAACAGTATCAGTCGTAGTGAAGGAAAGAGCAAGCACGTGATAGATAAACGAGTATTAAAATAAAAACTTTACGCAATATGACAATTAAGCAATTATCTGTTTTTCTGGAAAATAAAACCGGAAGAATTAATGATGTAGCAAAGACGTTGGCGAAGTATGACATTAATATGCACGCGTTCAGCATGGCTGAGTCTACAGATTTTGGAATCCTTCGTCTGATTGTTTCTGATGTCGATAAAGCAGTGGAAGTGCTCCGTGCAGAAAACTTTGCTGTAATGCTGACCGATGTGGTATGTATCAGTTGCCCGAATGTAGCAGGTTCGTTGTCGGCAATCCTGGAATGTCTGGCTGTCGAACAAATCTTTATTGAATACATGTATGCTTTTGCTCAGGGTGATACGGCAAATGTGGTTATACGTCCTAATGATTTGAAGAAATGCGTGCAAGTATTGGAGAAATGCCAATGTGATATTTTGAATAAAAATAATCTGTAAGATTTCCGCATCGTTTGGGAAAAGAAAAAGAGGCAGTCTCGCTGTGTAGGGACTGCCTCTTTTTTGCAGAGTAGGTTATTATTGATTATTCAGCAATACAAATAGAAACACGGTTTTCTTCAGCTGTTGAGAACGGCTGAACTGTGTCACCTTTGTAATCTACATTAATTCTGTTTTCAGTGATACCTTTGGCTTTCAAAGCTTCTGCAACGGCGTTGGCACGTTTTTGCGAGATAGTTTTGTTGTAAGCGGCAGTACCAGTTTGAACGTCTGCATAACCGGTGATAGTTACTTTAGCATTAGGATATTTATTCAAATAGTCCACGATGCTGTTTACTTTACCCAGTTCGGCTTCTTTAATTTTAGAAGAGTTGATAACGAAGAAGATGTTTTCTGTCAATGCTTCAACTTTTACAGGTTTGGGCTCTTCCTTTACAACCGGTTGCGGTTTAGGCTCTTCTTTTTTAGGAGCAGGAGCTGGAGCCGGTTCATAATAAACAGGTTCTGTCTTCTTGTAAGTCTTGCCAAACTTGAATGTGAAACCTACCAATCCGTTGAATTGCCAGTCTGCATTACCTGCTTTCTTTGAATTGTATTTATCGGATAACGCATTGGCATTTACTTCTAAGTTGACGAATACATGGTCGCTCAAACGAATGTTTGCGCCTAAACCTCCGCGTCCTACAATAAAGTTTTTGCTGTCATTCCATAAATATCTTAACTCATGTCCCTGTGCGTTGATAGCCACAGCTTCGTCATTGTCAAATGCATGGTTGAAACCTACTCCTAAGAAACCATAAGCATTGAATACACGTTTGGGATTGAATTTGCAGAATAAAGCACTTAAGTCCAACATAGCATCTACGTTGCCCTGTACAAATTTATATTTATACACGGTGGAAGGAGAAGCCCATGCTCCTTTAGCTTCCCAAGCACTTACTCCGGCACGCAGACCAAATAACGGGCTGAATTGGTAACCCCCTGTAACTTGTGCAGCTGGTGATATCAAATCCGAGAAACTAGCTTCACCCAAAGTATGGCTGGCACCGCCTTGAATTTGCATAAACCAATGAGGGTTGAACACCACTTTACCTTCTTCTTTCACTTCCTGAGCAAAAGAACTAACTGTGCAAAGAGAGAATGCACAGATTAAGAATTTCTTTGTTAAATTTGATAGTCCCATTTTTAAAAATATTTTGGTGATTCTGCAAAGGTATAAAAAAATAATATATCAACACGTTTTTTCACAAAAATATGTTGATATACTAATAAAACCGGAATTTAAGCTTACCAAATGAGACTGTAATCGGTTTAGAACAAACTCCAGGCTACGGTTAATCCTGCCATAACAATGGCTACCATACTCATTAATTTAATAAGTATATTCAGGCTTGGACCGGATGTATCTTTAAACGGATCTCCTACTGTGTCTCCGGTGACAGTCGCTTTGTGTACTTCACTGCCTTTGCCGCCAAAATTGCCTTCTTCCACATATTTCTTGGCGTTATCCCATGCACCGCCCGAATTTGCCATGAAAATGGCGAGAACAAAACCGGATGACAAACCGCCAATCAGCAGTCCGATTACTCCCGGAACACCAAATAAGAGTCCGGTGGCAATGGGAGCAATAATAGCCAGTAGAGATGGGAATACCATTTCTCGTTGTGCACCTTTGGTTGAAATTTGTACACATCGTGCGTAGTCGGGTTCGGCTTCACCGGTCAGAATCCCTTTTATTTCCCGGAATTGTCTGCGTACTTCTTCCACCATGTGGGCAGCTGCACGTCCTACTGCGTTCATTGTCAGTCCGCAGAATAAAAATGCCATCATGCTACCGATAAAAATTCCCGAAAGAACTTTCGGATTCATCAGTGTTACATCATAGTACAGCATATAATCGGTGAAACTTGCATTGTGTACTTCAACAGTAATGCTGTTGGGCAGTTCTAAAATTGTTTGTCCCAATCGAGTCAGTCCGATACGTATTTCTTCTATGTATGATGCCAGCAGTGCCAGACCTGTGAGCGCTGCAGAACCGATGGCAAATCCTTTTCCGGTTGCGGCTGTCGTATTACCCAACGAATCGAGGGCGTCTGTGCGCTTGCGCACTTCTTCACCCAATCCACTCATTTCTGCATTGCCTCCGGCATTGTCGGCTATCGGACCGTAAGCATCAGTAGCAAGAGTGATGCCCAAGGTGGAAAGCATTCCTACAGCGGCAATTCCGATACCATACAGTCCCATGGAAATATTGGCAAAATCAAAACCTGATGCGAGCCAATAAGAAAGGATAATTCCGACTACTACCGCCAAGACGGGGATAGTGGTAGATACCATACCCAGCCCGATACCTGAGATGATTACGGTGGCCGGACCGGTCTTTCCGCTTTCGGCCAAACGCTGTGTTGGTTTATATGATTGAGAAGTGTAATATTCGGTAGAACGCCCGATGATAATTCCTACTATTAATCCGATAACTACGGCAAATGAGATATTTACCCAATTTTGTAAATTCAGTATCCAAAGGATAAGGAAAGTTGCAACGACTATTAAAGCAGAACTTAAGTTTGTTCCGACAGCCAGTGAGCCTAATAACTCTTTCATGCCTGCATTTTCTTTTGTTCTGACGGAGAAGATTCCTATAATGGAAAGGAGAATGCCTACAGCAGCAATCAACATTGGTGCGATAACAGCTTTAAATTGCATGGTTGTATCGTTTGTACCTATATAGGCAGCAGCCCCCAATGCAGCGGTGGCGAGAATCGAGCCGCAATAGCTTTCGTACAAGTCTGCCCCCATACCGGCTACATCGCCAACATTATCACCTACATTGTCGGCAATGGTTGCCGGATTGCGTGGGTCGTCTTCGGGGATGCCGGCTTCTACTTTGCCTACAAGGTCGGCACCCACATCGGCTGCTTTGGTATAAATTCCTCCTCCGACACGTGCAAATAAAGCCTGTGTGCTGGCTCCCATACCGAATGTCAGCATGGTGGTGGTAATGATACACAATTTGGCAGATGGATTCATGACGTCTGCCGGAATACATTTATCCAGCAATAGATACCAGAACGAAATATCAAACAGGCCGAGTCCTACCACCACCAGTCCCATGACTGCTCCGCTTCGGAAAGCGATACGCAGACCTTTGTTTAAAGAGCTACGGGCTGCATTGGCGGTACGTGCTGAAGCATACGTTGCGGTCTTCATTCCCAAAAAGCCGGAAAGCCCGGAGAAGAAACCGCCGGTAAGGAAGGCAACGGGCACCCAAGCGTTTTGCAGATGGAAGCCGTAAGCCATAACGGAGAATAGAATAACCAGCCCCAGGAATACCATTCCCACTACCTTGTATTGCTGTTTGAGATAGGACATGGCGCCTTGACGTACATACAGAGCGATTTTCTCCATTGTAGGAGTTCCTTCGCTTTCACGCATCATTTGTTTGTAGAAATACCAAGCGAGTACCAACGCCAATAAAGAGGCGATGGGTACAATCCAGAAAAGATAGGTTTCCATACGCAGTATTGATTTAGAAGTTACTTCCCAAAGATAAAAAAAATAAGTGATATTCAAAGGTATAGGACCACTTTTTTATTTGTTAAGGGAAAAAGAGAACCAGTTGGAATATTGTGGGTTATCAGGTTTATGGAATATGCCGGGGTTGCCGGAGGGAGGCTTTTCGGGTAGCGGAAGAATTTTACCGTTTCAAGCGATAAAATTACCCGGATTCATCTAAGTATCCGGATGATAAAATAATAAATTGTATGGGAATAGTTATTTCCCATACAATTTATCTATCAAGTCACTGCGGCCTATCTTGCGTAATTCATTGATGATGGCACGGCGTTCTTCGGGTTTATACCAGAAAAAGAACATTCGTTGCGCCAATTTTTCCTTTTGCGTCTTGGCAGAAAAGACCGGTTGCAAAGTATAGGGATGATAGCCTGTATACCAGGCTTCGGTAGCAATGGTCATGGGAGTGGGAGTGAAGTCCTGTACCTGTTCCAGATGGAAGTCCAACCTTTTGGTGATAACTGCCAGCTCTGCCATATCTTCTTCTGTGCATCCGGGATGGCTGCTTATAAAATAAGGAATGATTTGCTGTTTCAGATTCAGCTCTCTGTTCACTTTATCGAATGTTTTCTTGAATTCATAGAATTGTGCGAACGAAGGCTTCCGCATGATATGCAATACTTGATCGCTGGTATGTTCGGGGGCAACTTTCAGTCGTCCGCTCACATGTTTGGCTATCAGCTCGCGTGTATATTCGGCTGTGCTTCGGTTTATCGCCGGGTCTTTACTTTGGTATTGCAACAGGTCATAACGTACACCGCTTCCGATAAAGCTTTTCTTTATTCCCGGTATGGCATCTACCGAGCGATAGATGTCGAGCAGCGGGCGATGGTCGGTATTCAGATTCGGACATACTTTGGGATGGATGCAGGACGGGCGTTTGCAACGGCGGCATTTGTTTTCATCCATTCCGTGCATGGCATACATATTGGCACTCGGTCCTCCCAAATCGCTCAGATAACCTTTGAAATCAGGCATTTCTGTAATCTCTTTCACTTCTTTCAGGATGCTTTCCTTGCTTCGGCTGACTATGAACTTTCCCTGGTGGGCAGAAATGGTACAGAAAGCACATCCGCCGAAACATCCCCGGTGGAGATTGACGGAGAATTTAATCATATCATAAGCCGGGATGCGTTTCCCTTTGTATTTGGGATGGGGCAGCCGGGTGTATGGCAAGTCGAAAGACATATCCAGTTCGCCCTGTGTCATGGGGGGGTAGGGAGGATTGACCACTACGGTCTTGTTTCCCACATCCTGCAGGATGCGGGAAGCTTCGTATTTATTGCTTTCCTCTTCGATGAAGCGGAAGTTTTCGGCTTGTTTCTTCTTATCTTTCAGACACTCTTCATGAGAGTGGAGGATGATATCCGGTTTTTCTTTACTGTGCTCGGATGATGTGCTGATGTTTTGGAGCGGACACACGGGGTCTTCCTTACGGATTATGTAGGCTGTTTGTAAGATATCATGTGGAACAGGAAGACCGGCTGCTATAGGAGCAGACCCGTGTGTCTGTCCGGCAGCAGCCGTCAGTGCTTTCATCCTTCTGCAAAGTTCTGTAATCGGCTTTTCCCCCATTCCATAAATGAGCAAATCTGCTCCCGAATCTATTAAAATAGACTTCTGCACACAATCCTGCCAATAGTCATAATGGGTGACGCGGCGTAAGGAAGCCTCTATACCTCCCAAGATGACAGGCACATCCGGGTATAGTTTTTTAAGAATCTGTGTATATACAATGCTGGGATATTCGGGACGCATATCGTGACGACCGTCCGGTGTATAAGCATCTTCACTGCGTAAACGTTTATTGGCTGTGTACTTATTCACCATGCTGTCCATACATCCGGCAGATACACCGAAAAAAAGACGTGGTCGTCCCAGCTTTTTGAAATCGCGCAAGTCATCACGCCAATTGGGTTGAGGCACGATGGCTACTCTTAGTCCCTGTGCCTCTAATAATCTTCCGATAACGGCCGGTCCGAAAGAAGGATGGTCTACATACGCATCTCCGCTAAATAAGATAACATCCAGGTCATCCCATCCACGCAGCTCAACTTCTTTCTTTGTTGTCGGCAGCCAATCTGTAAGTTTATGTTCTTTCAAATCCTTTTTATTCTTCTTTTTGGCCTCCTTCTTCATCATCCTGATTCTTTTCTTTTTCCCAGCGGATGTAGAGCAAAATCAATTGATGAAGCCCGAAGGCTTTCATGTTATTATGATAAATTACATCTATGCAAAGGTCGAGCAACTCTTTGTTGTTTCCCTCTTCACTGGTAATCAGTGAGCGTATATTCAGTTTTAATTTTTCCAGTACAGACTCATCTACAATGCCGTTACTGTCTATTAAGTGCTGAAATAGAGCGTATTTCTCGATTGTTTGCAGGTTTTCTTCCGAAATTTCCATGCAACGTGTGCCTGAGGCATTTGTTTGTATAGTGTACATAGTCCTTATTTTAATGGTTTATACGGACAAAGTTAGGTGTTTTTATGAAATAACCTCTAATTTGCTTCTTTATTTTCATAGAAAATCCTTATTTGCTTCCGAAGAAACCTAATATGGCACTCATTATCCGTGTCCGTTGCTGCACTCCTTCGATGCTTTCGAAAGGGAAGCCCAATACGAAAGTGCGGTAATTGCCTTTGTAGGCAATGCCGGCACTGTAATTGCCGGGAGTGTATATAAATGTGGAATAAGCCGGTGTGACAGGAGTCAGGCAGTCGGGGGCAGGTACGGCATACGTTTTTTCATTCACGGTGCAGGGAATTGTAAAATGGGTGTTGGCACCGTAAATAGTGCCTGATGTTTTTCCGCCCATGCTTCCGCCAAAACTGTATTTCAGTATGTTCTCGGTAAAGCCGAGTGCCGAAGGACTGTTCATGTTGCTGCCGATATAAGAACCGCTGACCAATATGTTTCCACCACGGCGACAATAATCCGTGATAAGTTGTTGCATGATAGGGGAGAATGCCTGTTTCTCCGCACCCATAATGAGGTCTGTGACCGGATAGTCTGTCAGTCGGACAAATCCGTTTTCCACTGCTTCGTCGCTGCATGAGACAAAGGAATATCCTCCGGCGGATTGTATGGCTTTGCCGTGTATGAAAGGATAATCAAACGTGTTTCCGGCTATCAGCATTCCTTCCAGCTCACTGCCACTGTATCCCAGTCCGTCTTTTGTTTCCCGTCCGATGCGGCTTCGGTCAAAACTTTGTTGTGCACCGCAATAGGCCGGTGTGCTTATATAAGGTATTCCCGGGTCTGTCTTTAAGTCAAATCCTTGTATAAAATTCGATTCTATGGTAGCGGGACCGCTTAGGCGATCGAATGCATTTACTATTAAAACAGTTCCTTTGCTCTTTTTGGCTTTATAGGCCGACAGAATTTCGGAAGGGAAACTTTCTCCTCCACGGTTGACGGCTGTGACTTTGAAGCTGTATACCAGTCCCGGTTCGGCTTCGAAAGTATATTTCGTATCGCGAACCAACGTACCATTGTCGAATCCACCATGTCCCAAACGGGTGTACACAATGTATTCCCGGGCCTTTGCCGTAGGTTCCAGCGGGTCGTCTACTGCCTGCCAGCTCAGACGGAATGTGTTCTTCTTGCTTCCTTCGGCTATTGAAAAATTGCTCACCGGCAATGGTTGTACCACATAGTCAGTGCCATGCATAGTGGCTGTATACTTTAGGATTGATTTATAAACCGAACGTGCAACCGTGAATTTAAACCGGGGATTGTGTCCCAGTTTAAGGTCGGCAAAGTTCTGATGGGAAAGCAGTTCCAGAATCATGGATGGAACACCCGGCAGGCGTGTCTCGCTGTAATTGCGGTTCCACAGGCTGCGGCGCGGCCATTGAATACCAAATCCGGCAGAGATATCCCGTTGCAGTCCGGTCAGCACCATGTCTGCCAGGTCGCGGGAAGCATAGCGGGAGATTCCGGCGTTTAATTTCCCATTATTGCTGCCGGTGGTATAAATGCCCAATGTCCCGATTAGCTCATCTTCTTTGGAGAAGCCGGCATCGCTGTGCAGTCCGAAAGTCATTTCAAACGGCACTCCCAAACCTTGTTCCTGCGGATTGTAAACAGAACCGCCACTCATGTAATTGATAACCCGGCTGCGGCTGTTGATGTCGTCGGTATAATCATTTTTCCCTTCGGCGGGACTATATATACCGTAGGGCATTCCCGCCCATTGTGCTGCATAACGTGCTCCTTCCAGGTAGCGTGGAAGACCGCTGATGCTTCCTCCTCTCGAAATATTTCCCATGCCTCCTCCAAAGCGGACGGCATCGGCGCACACTACTCCTTTTTGTTTGCTCTCATTACTTAATACTACCATTCCGTAGTCGTTGGTTCCTTTGTCGAATTCAAAAGTGCCCAGATAAACCCATGTACCTCCGCCCATTTGCTGGTTGACTTTGAATTCGGTCACTCCGCCTTTATGGAAAACCAAATATTTGGCATCGCTTACACTTCCCGGCAATGTCTGATAAGAAACGTATACGGCATATTTCCCTGTTTCGGGAATATCGGGAATCCATTGTGCAAAAGCCTTTTCAGGCTTTTTTTCCGTTGCGGCGAAGCGTGCCGTGCCGTCCCGGAAAGGATTCTGTCCGTCTGTATAAACAGAACGTTTTCTGGCGAATCCTGCCAAAGGAGATGTTTTCCATTTTCCTTTCCGGCTTTTCTCTTCTATATAAATGCTTTTTCCCGTAACTGTGTTGTTGTCCACTATTACTTCGTTGCGCTGCCGGTCTCGTTCGCGTGGCGTATAGACGACGGCACCGGCGTTTTCCAGCATGGGGATGATATAAGGAACGACGAAAGACTGTGTGAAGAGGTCTTCTGTGGTGCAGAATAAGCGCGGACGTTGCCATTCCCAACTTCCTTTGTTGTTTTTATAATATTTTCCATGGCTTTGCCACAATGCGATGTGTCTGCCCTCCAATCCTTTAGAGGCAAGATAAGGACGTGACATATTTTGTATCCAAGGAGCACCTTTATAGTCGATGCGTTGCCACAGCCTGCTTTTATCCTGTTTTTTTTGTAATATATTGGGGATTAATTCTTCAATCGGCTTTCCATCTGCATAAATGGTAATATCGTAGTAATTGACGGGGCCGGGAAGACTTTGTTTCAGTAACCTGTAAATGGCTTCTGTATTTTCGGGCGTGAAAGGTTGATAACCAAAGTTCGCATTGGCATAAACATGCAGCGCTTTTTTACTGTGATTCAGTTCGTAGCGGTCCAGTCTGCACTTGCCGATATTGGCGTATGATGTTTCGAAATTAGTAAAAAAGTCTTTTAAGCGTTGTTCCACATTCCGGTCCGGTTCTTGTGCCGATATCCAGAAGGTACTTACCGCCAGAAACAGAAAAGACGTTATTATTTTCTTTGCCGGCTTAATAAACATAATTGCTTCTATTTGATGATGCGAAGTTAGAAATATTTGTCCGTATTCCCGTATCGGCTCATCTAAATGAAATGAATTATCTTTAATTTTTGCTTTACATTAGCTGTTATGCTTCTGTTTTGTTTTCTTTTTCCTTTTCTTGCAGGTTTGTGCTTGCCGCAAGCTTAGGGAAGAATAAGTGTTTTCTTCCTTTGGGTTAAGTCTTTTTCTACGTCCGGTTATTACGTCCTACTGTGGCAGGACGTACGTTCCATTGCAGTAGGACGTACGTCCCACTGTAGCAGGACGTATATCCCATTGTTGTGGGACGTAATAATCTGCCGCATGAAAAGTCTTAATCTGAAGGACGAAAATGCTTGGCCTGTCTTATGGAATATTTAAAAGGAGGTGTGTCAAAATAAAAATGGTCTATCAAATCTTAACAGTAGGGGCAGGGTTTACCTGCCCGAACCAACAGTCACTAATACACAAAGCAAACTGTTTTTTTGAAGAGGAAACCTCGCCCCTGCCGGCAAAATGATAGCATCATCAACGTTTGGACACACCCCTTTTGCTGTTTTATTTTAAAAAGAAAGATTATTGAATATTCCCGATAGTAAATAGTTCAGGATGCTTTCCTTTGAAATCTTTATAATACAATTTAATTTCACGCATATCTTTCTCTATATCCCCGCTAGGGTGAATCACCTTTTCGGCAGTGATACATTTTTTTTCGTAGTCTATAGCTACTAATATGATGGGCAGACCGGCTCCTTGGGCAATATAGTAGAACCCTTTTTTCCAATTCGGATTTGCTTTGCGCGTACCTTCGGGAGTAATGGCCAAATGAAATTTTTTGCCCGACTTGGCAATGTTTATCATCTGGTCTACCAATGAACTCTTGCGGCTGCGGTCTACCGGAATACCTCCCATCCAGCGGAAGATAGGTCCCAAAGGCCAGAAGAACCAGTCTTTTTTCATCATGAAGCCGGTTTCACGGCCAATAGCCCCCATAAACAGTTTACCGATAAACAAATCCCAATTGGTGGTATGCGGAGCTGCACAAATAATATATTTGTCATAATCGGGAACGGAGACTTTGGTCTTCCATCCCAACAGTTTGTAGTAGATAAAACTACAAATAGCTTTCTTCATTCTTTAAATCCGTGTTATGCTTTTGATGCTTTTTCCATTTCGTCTGCCACTATTTTTATTTCTTTGTCCAGGTCTTCATGCAATCTCTTATAGAAGCCTTTTACATTGCCCGGCTCGGTGTGGCTGATACGCGGAATCAATGCCAACACGTTATGTATTGCGTGAATAACTGCTTCACGGTTAACACCTTCCATCAAGGTAGCAAAAAATAAATCGCTTGCTATATAGGTTATTTTTTTCTTTAAATTTCTTCTACTTGCCATAATTGTAATGTTTTTAAGTTAATACAAAAATCTAATTTCGCGGTAAAGTTAGCATTTTTATTTGTATACGTTTTCATATTTGCGAAAAAAGAGCGAAATTTGCACGTGATTTCTAAATGAGTTTATACACCTTTAAATAGAATAATAGAATATGACTAAAAGTGCATTACAAATTGCCAGAGCTGCTTATCAGCCCAAACTTCCTAAAGCGTTGAAAGGCGCAGTTAAAGTTAAGGAAGGTGAACCTACACAGTCTGTAGCTGACCAGGAAGCTATCAAAGCATTGTTCCCTAACACATACGGAATGCCGTTGATACAGTTCGTTGAAGGCGAAGCTGTTAATCTGCCTGCTATCAATGTAGGTGTAATTCTGTCCGGTGGACAGGCTCCCGGCGGACACAATGTGATTTCAGGTTTGTTCGACGGTATCAAGGCGCTGAACAAAGACAGCAAATTGTTTGGTTTCATTCTGGGCCCCGGTGGTTTGGTTGACCATAACTATATGGAGCTTACTGCTGATATCATTGACGAATACCGCAATACGGGTGGTTTCGATATCATCGGTTCGGGACGTACCAAACTGGAAAAAGAAGAACAGTTTGATAAAGGTTTGGAAATCATCAAAGAACTGGGCATCAAGGCATTGGTAATCATCGGTGGTGATGACTCTAACACCAACGCTTGCGTATTGGCAGAATATTATGCAGCCAAGAATTGTGGCGTACAGGTAATCGGTTGTCCGAAGACTATCGATGGTGACTTGAAGAACGAAATGATTGAAACTTCTTTCGGTTTCGATACTGCTTGTAAGACTTATGCCGAAGTTATCGGTAATATCCAGCGTGACTGTAACTCTGCACGTAAATACTGGCACTTCATTAAATTGATGGGACGTTCTGCTTCTCATATTGCTTTGGAATGTGCTTTGCAGGTTCAGCCTAACGTATGTATCATTTCTGAAGAAGTTGAAGCTAAAGATATGTCTTTGGATGATGTAGTAACTTACATCGCTCAGATTGTAGCCGACCGTGCTGCTCAGGGTAACAACTTCGGTACAGTATTGATTCCTGAAGGTTTGGTAGAGTTTATTCCTGCCATGAAGAGATTGATTGCTGAATTGAACGACTTCCTGGCTGCTAATGCTGCGGAATTTGCTTTGATTAAGAAATCTCATCAACGTGAATATATCATTTCTAAGTTGTCTAAAGAAAACTCGGCTATCTATGCTTCACTGCCCGAAGGTGTAGCCCGCCAGTTGTCATTAGACCGTGACCCGCACGGAAACGTACAGGTATCATTGATTGAAACAGAAAAACTGTTGTCTGAAATGGTAGCTACCAAATTGGCACAATGGAAAGAAGAAGGCAAGTATGTTGGTAAGTTTGCTGCTCAGCACCACTTCTTCGGTTACGAAGGACGTTGCGCTGCTCCGTCAAACTTCGATGCAGACTATTGTTATTCATTGGGCTACACAGCATCTATGTTGATTGCTAACGGCAAGACCGGTTATATGTCTTCAGTTCGCAATACGACAGCTCCTGCTGCAGAATGGATTGCCGGTGGTGTGCCTATCACAATGATGATGAATATGGAACGTCGTCACGGCGAAATGAAACCGGTTATCCAGAAAGCATTGGTGAAATTGGACGGTGCTCCTTTCAAGAAGTTCGCTTCACTGCGTGACAAGTGGGCTACTGAAACAGATTATGTATATCCGGGTCCTATCCAGTACTTCGGTCCTACAGAAGTTTGTGACGAGCCGACCAAGACTTTGCAGTTGGAACAAGGTAAATAATTCTGAATAGAAATATTAATATTGTAGGGGCGAGTTGTTTTCGTCCGGATACACTTCATGTTGTGTTTTCGGAGGATTCAGTTCGCCCCTGCTTTGAATAATTCGGTATATATCAGTACTAAATGAGTAAGCAACCGCCCATATCGGTGGTAAATAAGCCACGTAAGACAACTTCCCGAAAATCTTCTTCTCCGCGCAAATCGCGGAAGAAAGATGCTTCGCCTCATAAAAAGAAGGTAGTCAAGAAATGGGAAATACCGACGGGGCTTTATTATATCCTGATGGGAGCAATCACCGTTGTGTTTTTAAGTGCTTTCTTCTATTTCTTCATTCGTCCTTATTCTTACCGTTGGAAACCTTGTTATGGGCTGAAGGCATATGGTGTATGCATGCCGGCGGGTTTTCATATTCATGGTATTGATGTTTCCCATTATCAGGGAAATATTGACTGGCAACGACTGACTCAGACCCGTCAAAGTCAATTCCCTATCCATTTCATCTTCATGAAAGCCTCCGAGGGCGGAGATTATGGTGATCGTGTTTTTCAGGCAAATTTTGATTCAGCCAAGGCTTATGGATTTATTCGCGGAGCTTACCATTTCTATAATCCGAAAACAGACCCGGTTCGTCAGGCTGATTTCTTTATCAATTCCGTAAAGTTGGACACAGGTGATTTACCTCCCGTACTCGATATCGAAAAGCGTGGAGATGATGCCCGGACTCTTCGTCGGGATTTAAAAATATGGCTGGATAAAATAGAGAGACATTATAAAGTAAAGCCTATTCTTTATACTTCTTATAAATTCAAGACCCGCTATCTTAATGATTCTATATTTGATTCTTATCCTTATTGGATTGCTCATTATTATGTTGATTCGGTGGAATATAAAGGCAACTGGAAATTCTGGCAGCACACTGATGTGGGTACACTTCCCGGCATTAGGGAAAAAGTGGATTTGAACATATTCAATGGCTCATTGGAGGAATTGAAATGCATGACTATCCGTTGAGGTATTTCATAAAAAACAGACTATCTGTTCGGTTTTAGGTGAAGTGTTCGTTTTCGGACATTGGATTTGTTTTCTATTATTTTGATTATCAATATGATATGACTTTGGCATATACTTTGTATTTGAGAATAGAGAAACAAAGTATGTGTATATTATGGTAAGAACGTATTTTAATCAAGCTTTTCATTTAATCAGGCAGAATCCATTGTTCAGTGGTTTCTATATACTTGGAACCGGATTGGCCATATCGATGGTTATGTTATTGGTTGTTATTTATTATATAAAGGTAGCAGGAATTTATCCGGAGACTAATCGTGCGCGGATGATGGTTATATCGGATGTGCACATGCAGAGTGTTGATAATTCCAATTCTAATTCGACGGGTCTGATAGCCTACAATATAGTGAAAGACCTTTTTTACAATCTGAAAGGTACAGAAGCGGTTTCTGCTATAGGAACTTATGTGGCAGGAGATGGTTATGCTCAGTTGCCTTCTTCAAAACATCGCATACCGGTAGTTCAAAAAGCAGTGGATGTTGCCTTCTGGAAAGTTTTCGATTTTGACTTTGTAGATGGAGCTCCCTTTAGCGAATCCGATTTTGCCAGTGGCATTCATCACATTGTCATTTCAGAGGAAGTGGCGCAACGGATTTTTAATACTTCGAAGGTGGTGGGCAAGTATCTTACGATAGATTTTGTGGAGTATAAAATATGTGGAGTTGTCAAAACCCCCAGTTATGCCACGGAACTGAGCTATGCACAAGTATGGATTCCATATACTTGTTTTCCGGGGTATGATAAGTATAATCAATACGATGCGCTAGGTGCCTATGAAGTAGTCATATTGGCACGTTCCTCTTCCGATTTTGACAGCATAAAAGCTCAGGTAGATGAATTTACTCGAAAGTTTAATGCTATTTCTCATGATGGCTATAAACTGCTTTGGCATGGACAGCCTTATGCTTACTGGAAAACATTATTCCGTGTGGACTCTATGACGGACTTGGATTTTATGAAGATTTTCCGTCAGATAGGAGCTGTTTTGCTGATGCTGTTATTAGTGCCGGCATTGAATTTATCGGGCATGATATCGGGACGAATGGAAAAACGTTTGCCCGAGATAGGAGTGAGAAAAGCATTTGGAGCAACGTCTTGTGTCTTATTTTCACAAATAATCTGGGAGAACCTGATTTTGACTGTTATTGGCGGTTGTCTGGGTTTGATTATATCTTATGGAATGGTGTTATTATCTAAAAATTGGCTGCTTACTTTGCTGGACGACAATGTGACGGCGTTACCTGATGGGGTAGGTGTGAGTATAACTCCTCAAATGCTGTTCAGTCCTGTTCTGTTTATGGCTGTCTTCCTGATATGTGTGATGATAAATTTGTTCTCAGCCGTTATTCCGGCATATCTTTCTCTGCGAAAAGATATTGTGTATTCCATTAATAAACAAAAATAAGAGGTTATGTGGCATCATATATTTAGAAACCTTTGGAATTCGCGTAAGCGTAATGTGTGGATATTGTTGGAGTTGATTGTTATTGCCATTGTATGTTGGATGGTAATCGATCCCTTATTTGTTATTTTCTATAATAAGTCGATTCCGGATGGCTATGAGGCAGATGGGTTGTACAGGCTTCAGCTTTCTGTGGTTCCTTCTGATGAAGAAATTCGCCCGGAAGATTTCCGGAAATTGATGGAACGGCTTCGAAGTCATGAGCAAATCGAATCGGCTACTTATGTAGTCAATAACCACTATCCTTGTTCGCGTGGAAACAGTTTTAATAATCTTACTTTGGACACAATGAGTGTTCGTGTTGCTTTTATGGATTTTGTTCCGCACACCGATTTCTTTCAAACCTGGCGAATACGTTCGGTCAAAGACGGTACTTGGGAAAGTCTCGAAAATGCCGAATATACGGTGAATAGTATTTTGATGACTTCGGATGCTGCTGCTTGTCTTTCGCCCGATAAAGATCTGACCGGAGGTGTGGTTTATGCGAGAGATAGTGTTCCTCTGAAGGTAACGGCGTTGATTCAACCGGTCAAAATGAAGAGTTGTATGCAGCCTTATTATCTTCGTCTCAATGCACGTACTGACGGCATTCCGTCATGGGCCTATGAGGGAGGTTTGATTGTCTTTGCCCGTACAAAACCCGGAGTTGCGGAAACTCGCTTCATTGAGGATTTTATTCCTTGGATGGAAGAGTATTTGGCAGTGGGGAGGTTGTTTATCAGCAAGATTGAACCTTTCAGTAAAGTACGTGAGCAAAGTGATTTAAAAGAAGGAGCTACCAGTGAGATTCGTATTAAATATGCCCTTTGCTATTTCTTTCTGGTGAATTTGTTTTTAGGAGTCAGCGGGACATTTTGGTTGAGTACCCGTACACGTCGGGAGGAAATGGGAGTGAGATTGTCTTATGGGGCGTCTCCTAGACATATTCGTCTTTTATTATTGGGTGAAGCCGGTATGTTGACTACTATAGCAGTATTGATAGGTTGTCTTGTTTATTTTCAATGGGTGCTGAAAGATGGATTTTATGTGTTGTCGAGTATGACGCCCGGTGATAATATGCGTTATATTACTAATCATTTTACAGTTCATTTTTTGATAGTGTCGTTGATTGTATATCTTATCATGATGATAGTAACATGGATTGGAGTATGGATACCGGCTTATAATATCAGTAAAATATCTCCTGTAGAAGCACTGAAAGACGAATAATGTTTTTATATTTGCCGTATGAATATAGTAATGAACATATTGTGGATTGTTTTGGGCGGACTGCTTATTTGTATAGAATACATTATAGCGAGCCTGTTGTTGATGGTCACCATCATTGGAATTCCTTTTGGTCTGCAGACATTGAAGCTGTCAGTTTTGGCACTTTGTCCGTTTGGTATGCAGGTGCGCAGTTGCCCCGGCGGTGAGGGTTGCTTGAGTGTTTTGATGAATATACTTTGGATATTGGTAGGAGGTATTTGGATAAGTTTGTCTCATTTAGCTTTTGGTTTGTTATTATGCATCACTATTATCGGTATTCCATTTGGTTTGCAACATTTCAAGTTGGCTGGACTGGCACTTACTCCTTTCGGGAAAGAGATAGTTTAAGTCGTGCTGTCATAGAAAAAGAGTGTGTCAAAACGTGAATAATACTGTCGTTTAGTTCGTAGGGGCGAGGTTCGCTCGCCCGAAAACAGTTTACTTTGTGTCTTCGGGCAGGCAAACCCTGCCCCTACAGCTGACGATGGGATAGGCCGGTTTAGTTTTGGCACACTCCCTTTTTCTATGAATGCTATTCTACTCTTTTATGATAAATGCTAATATCCGGGATTCTGTTTGATGTTCGGATTCTTGTCGAGTACATCTGTTTGAGAGAATGGCAAATAACGGTTCTTCGGAGCAAACTTACGTGTTTCAATTGTTGCTGTGCCTGTAACTTCTGCACGTTTGTACGGATCGTTTTCACTGTAATTGATAGCACCGGTAATACGTTTTAAATCACCGTTCATTAAAGTTTCTGCCAACATCTTGCCACCGGCGTCTTTCCAACGCAGGATATCTGCACGGCGTAAACCTTCACCTGCAAATTCTACGCAACGTTCACGACGAATCAATTCACGTAATTTATCCTGAGTATCATATTTAGTTCTGACTACTTTAGGCATACCTACGCGTTCACGAATCTGGTCGATATAGTTGTACACTTGATCTGATGGACCGTTTAATTCGTTTTCGGCTTCTGCCCAACTTAACAGTACTTCTGCATAACGGAATATGATAACACAGGCAGCTGTATTCCAAATATTAGAATACTGTTCGTATGGATCTAGATATTTGGCCCATGTTAAAGCTGTTTTTGAGGCATTGTCTGTATAAGTAGGAAAGTTCTTGTTTTTTGAACCGTCTGCCAGCTTCTCATCCAGTGTATTTAATATCTTTCCTCTCCATTCTTGTCCGGGATAAAGAATAGTCATATCCATGCGCGGGTCACGATTGGCAAAAGGATGTTTGGCATCATAATAGCCTGTAGCTTCCTCTTTAGTCAAACCATTGTCCATTTCATACATGTCTACCAAATTTTGAGTAGGAACAATTGAAGACCATCCTGCATCATCATTATTATACATTTGACCGATAACGCCCAGTCCGAAGACACTTTCGAGGCGTTGATCTGACAATATGATTTCTTTAGAATCTACACCTGTCAGTTTGAATAAGTTTTCATAATCAGAATCCAGTTCGTATTGTTTTAAATCGATGATAGCCTGAGCTGCATCTTTTGCTTTCTGCCAGTCACCGTAATACAATGCTTCGCGCATTTTGGTTGCCAAAACTGCTCCTTTGGCAATACGTCCGCGTGCTGCCGGAGTGGTGTTGATGGCTGTAAGTGCATCGTCCAAGTCCTGTGCTATCTGTTCGCGTACTTCTGCTTCCGTATTACGCGGTACCTGTGCTTCTTCGGCCGTAGTATAAGAACCGATGATAGGTACACCGCCATACCACCAGTTCATAATGAAATATCTATAGGCACGGATGGCTTTGGCTTCTGCTATCAGTTCTTCTTTCTTACCTGCAGTAGTGAATTCTACATTGTCGATGTTTTCTAACACTGTATTACAACGGCGGATAATGGCAAAATCATAGAATGAAGCACCTGTGTTACCGCTGGATAAGGAACCGTCTCCCCAAGGACGCCATCCTTCCCATGAAAAATTATTGTAACCTATGTCGGAACCGCAATCTAAATAAAGAATGGACGATGGATCTAATAATCCATTGTAGCAACCTACTACAAAACTCTCGGCATCAGTTTCTGTTTTCCAGGTTGTTGCAGGAGAAAGGGCATCTTTCGGAGCTGTATCCAGAAAATCTGAACATGAAGCAGACAGCAATGCGATACCTGCTAATAAATATGTTGATAAACGTTTCATATTATTCTGTATTAATTAAGTGATTATAAAAAGTTTAGAATGTAATGTTGACTCCGAATGAATGTGTTTTATTCAAAGGATAACTAGACAGACGTTCACTGACAGTTTCAGGGTCTACATTGATTGGCATATCGTCAAATGTCAGTAGGTTTTCTGCTGAATAGTATACACGCAGATTCTGAATTCCCCATTTCTCTATCCAATTTTTAGGAAGAGTATAGCCTAATTGTATGGTTTTCATACGGAGATAGCTTGTGTCCATAATCCAGAAATCGGAAAGTACATTCGAAGCTTCACTTGGAGATACACGTGCTTCTGCTATGCGTGGCATGCTTGCATTTTTGTTTTCGGGTGTCCAGCTATCCAACCAGGCAGTTGACGGATGTCCTGCGCTACCGGAGAATTCACCGAATGCTTCCTTGGTAAATGCATATCCTACACCGGCAGCACCATTGAAGTTCATTGACAAGTCTATGTTCTTATAACCAACATTGATATTGAAGCCAAATGTGAATTTCGGATCTTTGGTTCTATAAAGCTCGCGGTCATCAGCCGAGATTTTACCGTCACCGTTTGCATCTACATAGCGTAAGTCACCTGCCTTGAAATCTTGTCCGAAAGGATATCCGTCCATTGCAGAGTATTTGGCTTGCCATGCAGCAGCTTCTTCATCAGACTGAAAAAATCCGTCTGTGCGATATACGAACCATGAATTAATGGGAGAACCTACTTCGCGCATAAAACTGCCGTCAGCCATACGGTCTACTCCACCTAAATTTTCAATGGTATTCTTGTTGTAGGCAAAGTTTCCTGAAACACCGAAGGTCCAATCGTTCCATGTATCGTTGTAGGCCAGTTGAACTTCAATACCACTATTCTTCATTGCACCTACATTATCTTTGTATGCACCCAAGGCAAACTCTTTAGGAACGGAGACATTCATGATGATATCTGTGGTCTTTCTGTTGTAGTAGTCAATAGAACCGGTCAGCTTATTGAATAAAGTGAAGTCTATACCGATACCCCAAGTGGTAGCTTTTTCCCAAGAAAGAGAAGCCATTTTGTATGAACCTTGATAGTATCCTGTCACTAACGAACCTCCGAACGGATAGTTGGCGCCGAGGTTGTATGTATTCATCCATGGATAGTAGTCTCCTCCGGTCGGAGTACCGTCTCCCAAAGCATCCTGGTTTCCCAGCTGACCCCAAGAACCGCGAATCTTAAGGCTTGACAACCAACTGTCTCTTAAGGTTTCCATAAATGATTCTTCACTGATGCGCCATGCACCGGAGAATGAAGGGAAGTATCCCCAACGGTTGCCCGGAGCAAAACGAGAAGATGCATCGGCACGGAAGTTAGCTTCGAATAAATATTTTCCTTTATAATCGTAGTTGATACGACCAAAGTATGACAACATATTCAATTCTCGTGTAAAACCACTATTGGTTTGAGTAGCAGTTGCACCTGCATTCATATCGTCCAATTCATTATTTGGGAAATTTTCACGGTACATATCATTGTAGCGTACATCGTATGCTTCTGCATGATAACCTAACATTGCTTTTAAGTTGTGATCACCAAATTGCTTGTCGAAATTCAACAAAGCATCAAAGTTATACCGGGTCCAGTTTGTAAATGACTCAGTTAAGCTGTTAGGACGTGCGGCCTGTGCCGGGTCATTATTGATTTTCTTTACGAAAGCCTTGTAGTGTTGGTCATCATTAACATAAGCTCCCGATACGGTTGCTGTAAGGCAATCCAAAATTTTGTAATCAACAGACAACATACCGGTAAAGTTCTGGTTATATTTATCTACTGTAGATTTTGAATCCAACCATGCAATCGGGTTACCGTCATTTGTTGAACCGTAAGTTCCATCTTCATTCTTGATAGGAATCATCGGGCTTAGGATGTTGAGCTGACGGATAATTTGGTCTGAAGAACCACCACCATAGTTTGAGTTAGGGTCTTTATAATCATTCTTGATATAGGACAAATTCATACGCACATGCCATTTCTTGGTTATATCTACGTCTAAATTCATACGTCCGTTGAATTGGCTTCGCTCTGAATTCGGAAGGATACCGGTCTGTCCCAAATAACCGACAGAGGCCATATATCTTGCATTCTCTGTACCACCATTGATGCTTACATTGTGCTTATGCAGAACACCTGTTTTATAGGCAGCATCATTCCAATCGGTATTAGGATGTCCGTATGGGTCGGAACCATTCTCGAATAAACGGATGTCTTCGTCCGAATAACGATGTGGGTTATTATTATCATCGTCAATGCGATTGTACAGTCTGGCATAATCGGCAGAGCTTACACGGTCAATGGTTGCCGTTGCATTTTGAATACCGACATATCCATTGTACGAGATACGGGGAGCACCGGTTTTTCCGCGTTTGGTGGTAATCAAAATTACACCGTTAGATGCTTTAGAACCATAGATAGCTGCAGAAGAAGCGTCTTTCAATACGGAGATACTTTCAATATCATTCGGGTCAAGGTCATTCATGGAACCACTTTCTACACCGTCAATCAAGATATAGGGAGATGCATTATTCAACGTTCCTACACCGCGGATTCTGATATTACTTCCGTCTTCACCGGGACGTCCCTGACCTGCAGTAATTGTTACACCCGGCATCAAGCCTTGCAAACCGCTTGATACATTCGAAATAGGGCGATTGGTTAACTCATCGCTGTTTACTTGTGCAACGGCACCGGAGAGGTTAGCCTTTTTCTGTATACCGTAACCTACAACAACAACTTCACTCAGGACTTCTGTGTCATCTTTCAACACTACATTGAGAGTCCCACCATTCCATTTGACTTCTTGTTTTTGATACCCTACATAGGAGATTACGATGATATCTCCTTTCTTCACGTTAGTTAAGGCGAAATTACCTTCAAAGTCGGTAATTGCTCCGTTGGTGGTTCCTTTCACTATTACAGAAGCACCAATAATGGATTCTCCCGTGGCGTCTTTCACAATACCTTTACATGTTTCATTTTGTTGTACGATAGCAGAAGAGTTAACTTCGGAAGCTGTAACAGCAGAAATGGTTCCTGTAGAGAATGTTCCCAAGAACAATAACATGCTAACTGATTTCAGTCGTTTTAACATAATATTGAATTTTAAAGTGTTTGATTGAAATTCAAAGTTCTAAAAGGATAAGTTCTTCTAGAACTATTCCTTTTTATAATCTGCTGATAATCAATGCTTGTATTAAATAGATCCTTGGATTATTTATACTGTAAATCACAATAAATGAGGAAAAAAGATAATATTTCTACCGATATTCTATTCGTTTTTATTAATCCCCTTTTCATTATACTATTGTTTATAACGGCTTTACATGGAAACTCATATATAAATTATGAGTAAAAAAAAGTTTTATGTATTATCATTATATTACTAAAATTCTACCAACTAAATAGTTAAGTCTTTTTAGGGTACCCCTTTAATTAGATATTTTTATAGTTTAATTGTTAAATTACAGAGAAAAACAAAGATAGTTTTCAAAAATGATTGGTCTTTTTTAAAAATATTATATATTTGCGCCATTAATCTAAATCATATTGAAAAAACATAGTTCTAGAAGAACTACGTTGATAGTAACTTATTTATTATCTTTAAATTAATACTTTATGTTAAAGAGAGTCAAGTCGGTCAGTATGCTGCTATTTCTTATGGCTGCATCTACAGGAAGCATGAATGCTGTTTCAGCTCCTGCAATAGCAAGCTCAAATGCTATTGAGCAACAGACCGAAACCTGTAAAGGAGTTGTAAAGGATGCTATGGGTGAAACAGTCATCGGTGCGTCCGTAGTAGTAAAAGGTACAACCAATGGTACTATTACCGGTATCGATGGTGATTTTACCTTGAGTGGAGTTTCCGAAGGAAGTATTCTTGTTATTTCCTATGTAGGTTATGTTACCCAGGAAGTAAAATTCAATGGTCAACCACTTAATGTAATCCTGAAAGAGGACAGTCAAACATTGGAAGAAGTTGTCGTAGTAGGTTATGGTGTACAAAAGAAAGCTAATTTAACAGGAGCAGTTGCAACTGTAAATGCAAAAGCATTGGAAAGCCGTCCCGTGTCAAGTGTTTCTGCAGCTATAGCAGGACAAATGCCTGGTGTAACAGCTATTCAGAGTTCAGGTGCTCCGGGTGGTCAAGCTGCTGATATTACTATTCGTGGTAAGAACTCTATCAATGCAGCCAGTCCATTGGTTATTGTAGATGGAGTACCGGGTAGTATGAATACAATTGACCCAAATGATATTGAAACATTTACAGTTTTGAAAGATGCTGCTTCTGCTGCTATCTATGGTGTACAGGCTGCGAACGGTGTAATCTTGATTACTACTAAACAGGGTAAAAAAGGAGAAAAGGCACGCGTAACTTATTCCGGTAATGTATCTTGGTCTTCTCCGGTAGCAAAACGTGAATTAGTGAATGCTTATGAATATGCTGTTTTATATAATGAAGCAACTTTAAATGAGAATCCTAATGCTACATTGATGTTCTCTCCGGAAGAAATAGAAGACTATCGTACCGGAGCATTACCCAGCACAGACTGGTATGAAGCAGCTATTAAAAAGAGTGCTATAGAAACAATGCATAATGTTTCTATCAGCGGTGGTACTGAAAAAACAACGTACAATGCTTCATTAGGTTATATTTATCAGGATGGTTTGACTGCTGATAATGATTATTCTCGATTCAATGCCCGTATGAATTTGAATTCGGAAATCAATAAATATATAAAGGTAGGTATCAATGCATCCGGTTATAGAGGTGTTTCTAATGATGCATGGAATGGCTTTGTATCTGTTTATCAAGGTGTAACTCGCGAAAAGCCTACTAATAAAGTTTATAACGAAGATGGTTCTTATACTTATTCCGGTGTAGATAACCCGGTTGCTATACAAGGAGACAAGTCTGGTTTCAAACGTAATACACAACAGGAAATAAATCTTACAGGTCATGCTACTATACAGATTTTACCTGAATTGAGTATTAAAGGTGTATATTCAGTACGTAATTATACCAGTAACCAAGATGGTTTTAAAAAGCATTTCACTTATGGTAGCGGAAGCAATGCGTATGATTCCGGTTTGCGTGAAGGGTATGATAAATATTATAACCACAACTATTACACCGGACAAGTCTTGATTAACTTCAACAAGAGTTTTGGCAAACATAATATCAGTGCATTAGCGGGTTTTGAATCTTATGAACATATTTATAAGTATACAGAAGCTACTCGTCAAGGTGGCGGTAGTGATGAGTTGCCTGAATCTCTGAATACATTAGACCAGTCTTCACAAAAAAATAAAGACGGAGGTTATGAAATGGCTCGTTTGTCTTATTTCGGACGTATCCAATATGATTATGCAGGTAAGTATCTGTTTGAAGCTAATTTACGTAGTGATGCCTCTTCACGTTTCCCGAAAGATAATCGTTGGGGAGTATTCCCCGCATTCTCTGCAGGATGGAGAATTTCTGAAGAAGCATTTATTAAAGACAATGTAGACTGGCTGAGCAATTTGAAGTTACGTCTTGGTTGGGGTAAAACCGGTAATGAGGAATTGAAATCCGATGATATTTATCCGGCAGTACCAACATATACATATAATATAGCTGACAATGCTACTAAATATTTATTCAACAATACTTTGTACTCAGCTATATATGAAGCTCGTTATGTAAACAATAATTTGAAATGGGCAACGGTTACTAACTATGAATTAGGTTTGGAAGCCGGTTTCTTAAACAACATGATTAATTTTGAATTATCTGTTTATAAGAAGAAAACCAATGATATGTTGCTGTATCTTCCTATTCAGGGAGTTATCGGTATGAATGCTCCGGCACAGAATATTGGTAGTGTGCAGAATACCGGTTTTGATTTCTTGATTAACCATAACAAGCAAATTAATAAGGACTGGAACTATTCTGTATCATTGAATGTATCTTATGTAAAGAATGAGATTACGGATATGGCAGGTACAGAAGGTCCGACAAGTAACGACAAGATTTGGAATCTGGAAGGATATCCTATCGGTTCTTACTACGGTTATGTAGCCGATGGCTTCTTTAATACAGAAGAAGATCTTCTTAACTGTCCGAAACGTTTGGCTGACGGTCAGGAAAAATTAGGTGATATCAAGTACAAAGATTTGGATGGTGATAAGAAAATTACAGAAAAAGACCGTACTGTTATAGGTAAGAATTTCCCAAGTTGGACCGGAGGTTTGAATCTGAGTGTAGGTTATAAGAATTTTGATCTTTCTGCTTTATTCCAAGGAGCATTTGATGTAGACGGATACTACACCGCTGAAGCTGCTTATGCATTTTATAATGGTGCAACTGCTTTGAAAAGACATTTGGATCGTTGGACTCCGGATAATCACAATGCTTCTTACCCCCGTGTTACACGTTCTAGTCAAACAAACTTTGTAACATCTTCTTTCTGGCTTCAAGATGCATCATACGTTCGTTTGAAAAACCTTACTTTAGGCTATACATTACCTCAAGCATGGTTAACTAAAGCCGGTATCGCTAATGCAAAGGTATTCTTAACCGGTGAAAACTTATTTACTTTTACAGGTTTGGACGGTGGTATCGACCCGGAAGAAAGCAATGAACGAGGATGGTCTTACAGTAACGTTAAAAAACTGTCTGTCGGAGTAAAACTTTCATTCTAATATTTCAAATAAAACAGTATAAATAACATGAAAACAAAATTTTTACATATAGCAACGGCCTTATTATTTGCAGGATTCACTTCTTCATGTAGTGATTTCTTAGACCGTTATCCATTGGATGAGCTATCTGATAGCAGTTTCTGGAAAACAGAGAATGATGCGATGATGGCCGTAACTGATATTTATGGCTGCCTGCCTACATGGGATCAAGACGAAGATATCAATTCAGATAATGCAGTTCATGGCATTAAATGGGCTGCCGGTAACATATCAAAAGGTATTTACGATCCGATGGACCAAAGCTGGGCGGGTAGTTATACTCCGATTCGTCAATGTAACTTGGTATTGGAAAAAGTAAAAGATATCGAAATGAGTGACGAATCACGTAAAAAAATTGAAGGACAGGCTTATTTCTTCCGTGCATTTGTATATTTCAATTTAATCCGTTCTTTTGGTGATGTTCCTTATATTGATAAACCATTGAACTTAACGGATGTAGAAGATATCACTCGTACTCCACGCGAAGAAGTGTATGCAAAGGTTATGGCGGACTTTGACAAGGCAATTGAATATTTGCCTGAAGAATGGGATGCCGCAAATACTCCTCGTGTTACCAAAGGAGCTGCCTTGGCTATGAAAGCTAGAGCTGCTTTGTACTATAGTAACTGGCAAGTTGCAGCAGATGCTTCTAAGGCTGTAATTGATTTAGGTAAATATGAACTTTATGATGCCGGAAATACCGGTAAATATCAGGAGTTGTTTTGGGAAAAATCAGATGGATGTGATGAAAATATCTTGTATGTACAATTCAACTACCCTGATAAAACTCACTACTTGATTGGTTGGGAATGTTTCCCTACTTTAGGTTGGGGAGGTATGAATCCTACTCAGAGCTTGGTTGACGCATTCGAAGATAAAGACGGTGCTCCTATCAGTAAATCTACAATTTATAATGAAAAGGAGCCGTTTAAAAATCGCGACCCTCGTTTGGAAGTCAATGTACTTCATGACGGAGAAGAAATGTATGGTGTTACAATTAAAGTCAAACCGCTGAAATCAAGTGGAAAAACCGGTATTGAACAGCATGGTGATGCTACAGCAACCGGATATTATCAGCAAAAATGGTTAGACCCAAGTATTGATCCTCAAAGCGAAGGTTGGAATATGGGCAAAGACTGGGTGGTTATTCGTTATGCCGAAGTTCTGCTGACTTATGCAGAAGCGATGAATGAGCTTCATCCGTTGAGCGCAGAATCATTTGATGCTGTCAATCAAGTTCGTAGACGTGTAGGTATGCCTGATTTACAAAATACAGACCCAAGCAAACCGACATATTGTGCTACTCAAGATGAGCTTCGTAAACGTATTCAAAACGAATGGCGTGTAGAGTTTGCACTCGAAGGCGGTAAACGTATGTGGGATATTCGTCGTTGGGGCATTGCCAAAGAAGTTTTGAATGCACCGTTCTTGGGATTGAAGATGAAACCTGTAGAAGGAGTAGTAGATGGCAAACCGGCAATTGTGGATTATATTCTTTATGAAGGTGAAAATATAAAATTGGCGGGTAGTCATTATGAAGATCATAACTACTTACTCCCTGTTCCTCAGAAAGAAATCGATTTGAATCCTAAACTGACTCAGAACCCGGGATATTAATAACATTATAATATCTACAAGCAATAATTTAAGTGAGGGCATTGTCTTATAGTAAGTGTCCTCACTTACTTTATTAAATAAATATATAAGATGAAACGATTGGTCTATACCCTATTTGGAGCTTTGTTTATCCTTTATTATATATGTTACCAAGGAGTGTTGTCGCATGTGCTTTACTATCACGAACAACATCATCTTTTCCTTTTTTCTAAATCTTATTTTCTGCAATGTGTTCAATCTGAGGGTTGGCTAAACTATATTACTAACTTTATTATTCAATTTTTCTATTATCCTATTTTAGGAAGTACTATTTTGGCATTCTTGTTGGCATCAGTCTATTGGTTGACAAATAGCATTATAAAAATAATAACCGGAAAGAATGATCTGTTGCAATTGTCCATTATTCCTTCCCTTATTCTTTTTTTCTATACAATGGAAGCGAATCATTCTCTTTCTATATTACCAGGAAGTCTGCTATGCCTGTTGATGCTCTATTTGCTTCTTTTGTTTATTCAACGTTACCGAAACGTATTTCCCCTCTTTCGTCTGCCTGGCATATCAAATAAAAAAATACGTATTTTATTAACTTCTCTTTTTTTACTAGGATATACAGGATATGGTTTTCACTATTTTTTTAATAACTACAATAGGAATGAGCGTATAATGTTAAAAGCCGAACAGTTTGTAAAAAGCAAAGACTGGAGAAGTGTGCTGGAGTATACAAAAAAATATTTAGATACCGGACGTTATAATCAGCTCATTTCTTATTTTCATCATTTAGCACTTTATCATACAGGACAGCTTCCTTATCATTTATTGGATTATCCACAAAAACAGGGAGTCAAGGGACTTTACTTCCCGTGGAACAGTGACAGTCGTGAGAGTGAATACGGACATATTCTTTATGAAGAACTTGGGTATATCAATGAGGCACAACGCTGGGAGTTTGAGTCAATGGTAGTATGGGGAGAAACAGCACCTCACCTTATAAATTTGGCACAATATAACATTGTAAACCACCGCCCGTTAGTGGCACAACGCTTTATTAATAAGCTAAAACAGTCTCTTTTCTATCGAGAGAAAGCTTTGCTACTTGAAAAAATTGTAAATGAAGGCAAAGTTCCCGGACTAAGAAATGCATTGGATGGAAAGGTGGATACTCCGGCACGGTTTGCCAATGTCTTGAATATAGGGCCGGAATTGCAATATTTATGTGAGAATGACAGCACCAACAAAATGGCTTTTGAGTATTTAATGAGTAACTTATTACTGAGTAACCATGTGGTTCGTTTTGTGAATAACTTGAAATTCATGTCATCTTTTTCTTATACAAAACTTCCTCGTATTTATGAAGAAGCTCTTTATATTTATAAATTAGGTGTTGGCGAAGAAGAGTTTTCAAAGGTAGGAATAAAAATAAGTCCGGCAACGGAAGAACGGTTTAAACGATATTATAGTCTTGTACAGAGCAAACAGTTAGGCACTTTGCAAAAGGAGTTCGGAAATACGTATTGGTTTTATTTGAATTATATCAGTCCTTATGGTAATAAGGTGATAGCTAATTAATGGGAAATTATATGAAAATACAAAATCTGCTTTACTATACATTAATTATTTTTTTGTCAGGATGTACGCAATATCATCAGGCAGAAAGTATGAGTGACCGATTACCGTTAATTTATCCGGATTATACGGATGTGACTTTCCCTATCAATATTGCACCTCCTAATTTTAGAATTCAGGAGGAAGGAGAGGCTTTCCAGACAGAATTAGGATGCGGAGAGGAAAATTATGACATTCTTATTCAGGATGACGAACCAATAGTCCGTATACCGGAAAGCGAGTGGAAGGTACTGTTGGAGAAAGCTGCCGGCAAAAAAATATATGTCAGAATTACTATTAAGCAGCATGGCAAATGGATACGTTATTCTGATATTCAGGATAGTATATCCGTTCATGCGATAGATCCTTTTTTAGCGTACCGTCTGCTTTATCCCGGATATGAACTTTGGAATGAAATGGGAATTTATCAACGTGACCTGACAACGTATGAGCAGACTCCTATCGCTGAAAATAGAAATTTTGGGAAGCAATGCATTAACTGTCATACGTTTAACCGAAATTCACCCGATACGATGATGGTTCATGTGCGTGGTAAACAGGGGGGCACTTTAATTTCCCTTAATGGTGAGATGGAAAAAGTCGACCCTAAGCCTGAAGAATACAGGCATGGAGCCACTTATCCTGCCTGGCATCCTTCCGGCAGATATATTGCATTTTCTGCCAATGAGATACAGCAGTTCTTCCATTCCTCAGGACAAAAGCCTATAGAAGTATCTGATTTGGCTGCCGATTTAATGATTTATGATGTACAGACTCACGAAACATTTACTGATTCGTTAGTTTATGGTGAACAATATATGGAAACTTTTCCAACATGGAGTCCTGATGGAAAACAGATTTATTTCTGTCGTGCTGAAGGATATCGTCAAGGAATGTCTTTGGACAGTATCCGGTATGATTTATATCGTATACATTTTGACGCAGAACATTCCAAACTGCATACATTGGAATGTGTCTATAAAGCATCAGCCCTTCGTAAGACTGTCTCTTTTCCGAGAATTTCACCGGATGGCAGGTTCCTTTTATTTACTCAGTCTGATTACGGCAATTTCTCCATCTGGCATCCTGAAAGTGATTTATATCTGCTTAATTTGGCTACAGGTAATATACGAAATATCGCGGAAATAAACAGTGACAATGTGGACAGTTTTCATACCTGGTCTTCAACAGGAAGATGGCTGGTCTTCAGCAGCAAACGTCTGGATGGGTTGTGGGCTCGTCCGTTTTTTGCGCATTTTGATCCCGAGACAGGACATTTTAGTAAGCCTTTCCTATTACCTCAGAAGGAGCCCGATTTTTATGATACCTTTACATATACCTATAACTTGCCAGAATTAATCAAGGCGCCTGTAAAGACTGGCAAAAAATTGTTGGAAACAATAGAAGAACCTATACATCGGGCTAAAGTCAAAAATTAACAGTTCTATTTGAAGAAAGCATATAAAATATTATCTTAATAAGAGTATGGGTTGGTTAATATTGCGCTAATGAAAACAAATAGCTAATAATCAACCCATTACTGTTGATTTAGAGCGTCCGAACGAGTAATGTACATAAAGTACAGAGCATGAAAAACAAATAAAAAAAAGCAGTCGGGACAAGCAACAGGAGACTATCCCTGCATTCGGTATGCAGAAATATTGTTGATATATGCCGAAGCGCATACGCATACTGCCGGATTTGATTCTCAGACACAGGCAGCTCTTAATGAATTGCGTGATCGTTGTGGTATGCCTGATGTTCCGACCAGCTTAAGCAAGGAAGAAGGGTTGGAGCTGATTGCAAACGAACGTCGTATTGAGTTGGCGGCAGAAGGGTTCCGCAGTGACGATATGTATCGTTACAGTGATGAATATTGGAATAAACATATCAACAATGTAGAAATTGCAGCTCCTGATGGTGATAATATTATCACTATGAGTTGGAATCCGCGTATGCACTTGAGACCTATTCCTCAAACTGCAATCGACTTGAATCCGCTTTTGGCTGATGACCAAAATCCCGGTTATTAAAATCCTATAAACGTTTTATATAATAGGGTTAATTATATAAATAAGAAAGCCGGCTGAATGATGAGAAATTCAGTCGGCTTTTTAATTTTATCGGTATGTGCTGACTTTTATAGCATGATGAATTTCACAGCCGCCCAATTATTCTTTTCCCGGTAATGAATAAATTTCATTCCCAGGTTTTCCGCTTTCTCCCGGATGACAGGAATATCCTGTACATAGAATCCGCTCATGTAAAGCTCGGAACCGGCATGCATACAAGCTGCATATTGAGGCATATCCGCCAATAATATATTGCGGTTGATATTGGCGATAATGACATCAAAGGGCTTGCGTCCTTTTAATAAGGAGGCATCTCCCAATTCTACCGTAATATTATTAATCTGATTCAGAATAATATTGTCTTTGGAATTGTTTACACACCAGTCGTCAATGTCGATGGCGGTAACGGGATTGGCTCCGCGCATGGATGCCAGGATAGCGAGGATAGAGGTACCGCATCCCATATCCAGTACAGATTTGTCTTTTAAATCGGCGTCCAGCAGTTCGCTGATGATGGAACTTGTCGTTTCGTGATGTCCTGTTCCGAAAGCCATTTGAGGGTTAATCAATATTTCGTACTCTGTTTTCGGAGTATCCTTGTGAAAAGTACTGTGAATGCAACAACGGTCACCGATAACGATAGGTTGGAAGAAATTCTTTTCCCATTCTTCATTCCAGTTTTTATCTTCGGCCTCTTTTACGGTATATTCTACTTTTGCGTTAGGGATGGGAAATTCCGAAATCATTTCATCCAGTACTTCTTTATTGAACAAGGCTTGTTGGATGTAGGCTTGTATACCGCCTTCACATTCCACAAAACTCTCAAATCCGATATCTCCTGCCAGTGCAGATACTACATCATTTACTGTTTCATTGCAGGGGTGAGTGGTAAAGGTTACTTCTAAATATTTCATATGTCTTTGTTTATTCGATTACTTTACGGAGTAATGCTTCCATTTCATTTTTAAAAATTCCGGCTTCGTGTACTTTCACACCATCCACATAGAAAGTCGGGACATAGTAATAGTCGTATTGGTCGGCTATATCAGGATGTTGTGTTTCCTCTATCATTTCTATTTCTATCGGTTGGAATTCAGGGTACTCTTCTTTCAGCTCTTCGATGTAACGCAATGCCTTTTTGCAAAACGGACATCTTTCCTGATAAAATAATTTCACTGCTTTCATGTGGTTGTTTGTTTTAAGTTTATATACCCTTAAAAAGGGTAGTGGCAAAGATAGGGAGAAAAAATGAGAATAAGAGTAGAATAGGTGTTAATTGCTTTTCTCCTTATACTGTTCGGCTCTATTTATCTTCTTCATTCCGGTCGGATATCAACAGGTAAACTTTGTTCCATGATACAGATTCCTCCGATATTGGTTTTTGGGGGAATATTCGGTTTATTGGAGAATATCTTCGAGTCAATTTGTTGTTTTCCGTCTTTTCTTTGCGTATCTTTGTATGTTTGCAAATGCTTAACCACGAAGGTGGTTAAGTCTGACCACAAGGGTGGTTAAAGTTAGTCACGTCCGTGGTGAGAGTTAACCACCTTCGTGGTTAAGGAATAATTGACTTTAACTAATAAAAGAAGAACAGTATGGCAATACTATTTGATTGGTATGAGAATCCCCAAAGCTCTGAACAACAGGGAGAAGAGAATGCGTTGCATCCGCGTCTCCGGCTGAATGGGAAGATGAGCACGGCCCAACTCCGTGCCCGTATTCAGAAACGTTGTACGCTGACGGAGACGGACGTGATAGCCGTGCTTGATGCACTGTCACACGCCATGGGCGAGGAATTGGCAGACGGCAAGCAGGTGCATTTGGACGGCATCGGTTTTTTTCGTCCCAACCTGGTGAGCACCGAGCCGGTGACGGAAAAGACGAAGTACAAGAATACGAAGGTAAAACTGAAGGGGATTGTCTACCGACCCGACCAAGCTTTGCTGGATGAGGTGGGGAGGATAAAGGTGCAACGCACCAAGTTCCCTTTTCATTCGGCCAGACTGACGGTTGGGGAAATAGATGCACTGCTGACGGAGTATTTCGTGACCCATGATTTTGTGCTGCGGAAGAGTTTCCAACTTCTTTGTGGTATGACACAAACCACGGCCAACCGCCATTTACATCGCTTGTGCGAGGAGGGAAAGTTGGAAAATGCAGGACTTCCCAAACAACCGGTTTATAAGCCTGTGAATGGACATTATGTTGTGAATGACTGATTCTTTGTATATTCATTATATTATAAGTATTTAATCGGTTTTTTAAGAAACGATTCCATGTTCTGCTGACAAAGGTAAAATAGGGAAATCCCTACCAACTAATAGGGATTTTCTTTGTTATGGAGTAAAACCTCTGATTATCTTTGTACCGGAAAAGGTAGATAAAATAACAAATAAACAAGTGACGAGTATGAAAAAGATTGTATTGACTTCGCTTATGATGGTGTGCTTGCCTTTCCTGGCAGTGGCACAAAGCGTAGAAGACGACCTTTATTTCATCCCGAAAAAGAAAGCCGAAAAGAAGGAAGAGGTTAAGCAGGAGGTAAAGGTAGCAGTTCCGCAGAAGCAGAACAATACCACTGTCTATGCAGCTCCCGGTTCTACGGTTGTTGTGAAGGATGTAAAAGGCAATATGCGTGATGTGGATGAGTATAACCGTCGTTATACTTCACGGGATAATACGTTCTCGATGGAGAATGATACTTTATATATCGAGGAAAAACCTTTGAATGAGAGAGGCGAATGGGTAAATGGTTTCGAAGGTTCTCAAGATGATTATGAATACGCTATGCGTATCGTTCGCTTCAGAAATCCCCGATATGCTATCCCTGTGAGCAGCCCGTTGTATTGGGATGTGGTTTACGGACTTCCCTCTTGGGATTGGAATGTGTATGATGACGGATTGTATGCATACGTTTTCCCCACTTATACAAATAGATTATGGTGGGATTGGCGCTTTAACTATCTTTACGGACCCGGATGGAGCTTCAGCTGGGGATGGACTTCACCGTGGTATTATAGCAGTTGGTATCCCAATTATTGGTATGGCGGTTACTGGGGTGGAGGCTATTGGGGACACCATCCTTGGCATCATCACCATCATTATCCCGGCTATGGCTGGGGCGGCGGTTATTGGGGCGGCGGACATGGATGGTATGGTTCAAGTGCTCACCGTCCGGGCATTCATGCCGGCAGATATAACAACAATTATAACTCATCACGCCCGAACCGTAATAATTACGTAAATAACTATGGCCGTACTAACAGCAGCTCCTATGTAGGACGCAGTGAAGGCGGACGCACCAGTTCAAGTAGTTATCGTTCGGCTGCTCGTAGAGGTTCCAGTTCGGGAAGAGTAGTTTCCGGTTCAAACAGTTCGAATTCGGTTCGTCCGGGAAGAACGACTTATCGCTCTCGTACCGGAGAAAACATATCAGTCGGTCAGTCGGCAGGTTTACGTAATGAGAATGTTTACACTCGTCCCGAGGCAGGAAGAGGTTCTTCTTACAACAGGCCAAGCAGCACTCGCAGCAGTGTTTCTGGTTCGTCTTCTTATCGGAGAAATTCTGACGGTACGGTAGGTCGCGGAGCATATCGCAGTAACAGTAACAGCAGTTCTTCTCGCGGTAATTCTTATTCACGGAGAGATTCTTACTCACGGCAGAATTCATCTTCTCGGAATAATATATCAACCTCCAGAAGTAATTCGTCATACCGTAGCAACAGCTCTTCGTCATCTTCACGCAGCAGCTATTCAAGCGGTGGAAGCAGTGTTTCACGAAGCTCCGGTGGCGGCGGTTCACGTTCAAGTGGCGGAGGCTCTCGCAGAAGATAAGAGTTAGAGATTAAACTAGACAGATGATAGAATTAAATAGACTTGGTATATGAAAAATAAAGTAATATTAACCGCTTGTGCGTTGCTGGCAATGGCAACGGCAGGTGCACAAAATGCATACGATGCCGAGCGGTTGCTTGGTAATGATTTGAACGGAACAGCTCGTTTTGTGGGTATGGGTGGTGCAATGGGCGCTTTGGGCGGCGATATATCTGTGATGGGCACGAACCCTGCCGGTATCGGCATCTATCGCAGCAATGATGTTGCATTGTCTTTCGGTTTTAATAATACGGCAGCGAAGAGTAATTTTTATGGCACATCGATGAAGGAAGACCGGACACGCGCTTCTTTCGACCAAATCGGTTTTGTATATAGCAATAAGATTGGCAATAATACTTCTCTGCGTTTTGTGAATTTTGGGTTCAATTATCATAAGAGCAAGAATTTCAATCGTTTGTTCTCGATGGGAGGAATATTGGATAACGGTCTCTCGCAGAGTTGGCAATTGGCGGAACTGATGGACATAGGAATGGAAGGAGTAGGGGTTACCGGACCTGAATCGTTTCAGGATAAGATTATCCGTGTGGACAATCCTTATGCAAAATATTGGAATAAGTTGCCGGTGCTGGGAGTCTTGGGTGCCCAGACCGGTGTGGTGGATTGGCCGACCGGACAGGATAGAGTAATGGGTTGGAATTGTTATAGCAATAATTTCTTCAGCAAGGAGACCGGCGGTATCAGTCAATATGATTTCAATGTATCTTTCAATATCGAAGATAGAGTGTACTTGGGAGCTACTCTGGGAGTATATGATGTCAGCTATAATCGTTTCTCTTCTTATACGGAAGATTTGAATGATGATTTCGGTAAAGAAAACGGTGGTTATACCTTGGATAATTATTATACTTTGGACGGAACCGGTATTGATTTGAAACTGGGTGTGATTGTCCGGCCTTTCGAAAGTTCGCCTTTCCGTTTGGGCTTTGCCGTACATACTCCCACATGGTATGATTTGAGAGAGAGTTATAATGCCAATTTATCTTCAAATATTGATTATTATGGAGAGGCGTACAATCAGAATCTTGGTGATTTCTTGATTGGACGTGATTATGATTATCTCACTTATGATTATAATCTGACTACACCGTGGAAGTTTAATGTCAGCGCAGGTACTACTGTCGGAGGTTTGGTAGCTATCGGAGCAGAATATGAATATCAGGATTATTCTTCCAGTAAATTGGAGGATGTGGATGGTTATCCGCTGGGTGACCAGTCAAGTGTGGACGATTATCTGAAAGGTGTTCACAATCTGCGTGTAGGTATGGAAACGCGTATTGTTCCCGAGTTTAGCATTCGTGCCGGATATAACTACACATCGGCAGCTTTTGCTAAGGATTCTTATAACGCACTGGCTTTGTATAGCACACATACCGATTATAACAATACGGAGTCAAAGAATACGTTTACTTTCGGTTTAGGTTATCGCGGAAGCGTGATATATGCCGATTTAGCTTATAAATATGATATGTATAAGTCTAAGTTTTATCCTTTTGATGATGTGGAGCTGAAAGCCGCACAGGTGGATAACTCACGTCATCAGTTGTTGTTCACTGTAGGAGCACGTTTTTAATGGATTTATTGTGAGTCTAATATAGTTAAATTTAATGCGAATGTATCAGGAGCGAAGCTTGCTCTTGATACATTTTTTTGTAGGATGTTGTGGTTAAAGGGAAAAGCTGTCTAATTCTTTTGTTGTTTTTGCATTATTGCTTTATATAATAAGATTGATTCCTGTGCAGTTTGCATTGAGGGGATTGCTTGAGAAAGATTCTGTAACGCAAGGGGGTATATGATTGTTTCTTTGCTATTTGATTAAAAGAGGATTATTAACGTATCATTATTTATGACGGTATTCTTTCTTTTTCCAGAAGTTGAGTCCGACATATACACGTAGTGTTCCGAAAGTGTTAGTCAGTGAAAAATCTTCTTTCCGATAATCGTAGGTGTGCATGACCAGTGCGGCACCTGCGAAGTATTTACTGTTGTTATAGACTATGGAGGCACGGGTAATCAAATCGAAATTGATATCTTTTATCCAGTGGGTATGGGGTTGGGGAGTATCGTTTATCTTTGATTTCTTATAGGCAATGGCGGGAAGGAGTGAAAGATTGGATACCCAGTTCTTGGCAAAGACCCAGTTATAGCCGTAGCCCAGACAAAGGCTGTAATCCGAATATTTCACTTTCTTGAAAAGTAAAGCATTGTGTAACTGATCTCGCATCTCGGTCGGTAATTTATCATAATCAAAAGAAATATTATGCTGTGAGTAAGAGAATCCTGCCATTAAAGAACCGGCACTTTTTCTTTGGTTTGTAGATTGGCTGTAAGCGGCAGGGTAGGAAAATCGTTTGTAATTGAATATCCAGTAAGCGTTCAACCCCTTGATTTTACTTTGAAAGCCGTTGAAGTCCATATTTTTGGTCGGGGTATTTAATTGGAAGCCATTGTACGAGCGTATCTTGAAATCGCTTCCCGTTTTTCTCCAATACAGGTCTACTCCGAATTTGGAACTGTAGAGGTTTAATGCCATTTCTGTTTTCTTGGCTTTATTTTTATGTCCGCCGAATATGTCTTTTACATCAAAAGAGTATCCCAAAAATATCCAGCGCCAACCAAAATAAACTCCCAATTTGAAGTTGGCATTCGGTGAGAAACTTATGCTTTGTTCACCGTTGTTGCTGTTGCTTCCCAATCGGTAATATTCATACCAACTGCTGTGTTCCAGCATAAACGCCAGATTATAAAGGTTGGGGGAGATGAAAGTGGTGTCGACAGCATTGAACTCTTTTCCTACCTTTCTGATTTTCCGCCCCGTGTGACGCACTGTAGTGGCAATACCATCTGTCAGATTGACAAGAACGCCTTTACTGTTTTGCGCTGTTGTATCCTTCTTTATCTCTTCTTGTGCGGAAGCATTCAGGATATAAAGAAAGAAGCTGAGCAGCAAACAGATTTTCCGGGCGTTCGTCATAAATGTGATGTTAGAGTTTATTTAAAATACGATCCATTACCCAGTTTGTGGGAGTGGCACTGATTCCGTCACAGGTACAGATTGCTTTTCCTTGCAGATGTTCTACCACAGCCTTGATGAGAGGCAGTTGTACATGAGGGGGATTTTCGGGCAGGAATTCTTCACGGCCTCTTTCTGTGTGGAGGGCAATAGGTTCGTAAGTGAAGACAGAGAAACAAATCATTCCTTTGTCACCAATGATTTCGATGCGGTCTTCTTTGGCAGATTCATGTGCCACAAAGCACCATGAGCCGGAACCGGGCAGACCGGAATCAAATTTGAAACAGGCACTGATGGTGTCTTCTGCCTGATACAGACCACCTCGGTTACTTTTATATCCTTCTGCTTCAAGTATGCAGCCGAACATATCTTGTAATAAATCCAATTGATGAGGGGCAAGGTCGTAAAAATAACCGCCTCCCGCAATGTCCGCCTGTACGCGCCAAGGAAGGTTTGTACTGTTATAATCGAGATTACGTGGTGGTTGGGCAAAACGAATTTGTATATTGATTACGTTGCCGATTTCTCCGTTCTCTACCATTTGACGCACTTTCTGAAAATAAGGAAGGTAGCGGCGATAGTAAGCTACAAAACACGGAACTCCTGTTTCCTGCGAGATGCGGTTGATGCGGGCGCAATCTTCATAGCTGGCCGCCATTGGTTTCTCAATATAGACAGGTTTTCCGGCTTTCATTGCCATGATGGCAAAGGTGGCATGGGAAGAGGGGGGCGTAGCGATGTAGACAGCATTTACGTCTTCATCACCAATGAGTTGTTGTACGTCGGTATACCAACGTGGGATATTGTGTCTTTTGGCGTATGATTCTGCTTTTTCTTTGTTGCGGCTCATCACAGCCACTACTTGAGAGTCTTCAATCATGGCGAAGGCGGGTCCACTTTTTTTCTCGGTTACTTCACCGCAACCGATAAAACCCCATTTAACTGTTTTCAGTTTGTTCATTACTATAATATTTTCGTCATTTCTCCTGAAATGACAACAATTCAGATTGCAAATATATTAAGATTTTGCAATTTAAACCGTATAAAAAATCACTTATTATAGTATTTCTTTTGTAGTTCTCTGAATTCGGGAGTTAGGGTATAGGTGTCGAGCCATGCATTCAGACTGTCCAGCAAGATGGGAGAATGTTTGCTTACTCCCCATGAATAAAACTGGGTAAAACTGATGGCTGTCTTTATATCCAGTTGCGGAAAATCATTGATGGAAGCTTGGGCGATGCTTTCATCACATACTGTGTAGTCTATATCTCCGTGAGCCACCATTGCCAGCAGTTGCTCAGGACCATATTTTTCTACTTCTTGAATGTAAATAGTGTCTCCGATTTCGTTGCTCAAATTATGGATGCGGAGCAGGACCGGTGATCCTTTGACTACGTGAAGGGTTTTGCGTGCCAGTTCTAATTGGCTGTGAATATACATACTGTCATTTTCCAGTCCGGGCTTGCGCTGCACCAACACTTGCTTGTTGAGAAGGATGGGGTGGGTGAACAGCAATGAGTCTTTCGATTCGCTGGTTACTATGGTGCTGTTTGCCAGTATGTCGTATTTTCCGGTTAATATGCCTTCCTGTCTTTTTTCAAAACTCATTTCCGGAATAATTTCGGGTGTCAGTCCTTTACTGCGGGCAAACGCATTCAATAATTCATAATGAAAACCGCTCACAGTATCCCCATCGGCAAAATAACTGATGGAATTATATTCTGTCACAGCTCGCAGGATTCCCGATTCAACGATAGTCTGATAGTCTCGGGGTTTACCCTTTTCTTTGTCTTTTCCGGGAAAGAAGAGAGTATAGAGGGTAACAGCCACAATTCCCATTATGATATATTTCAAATATCTCTTCATCACTGCCGTTAATCAAAGAAATTCCATGAAAGTCCGAACTTAATGGTTCTCGGGTTGATAGGATAATGAGGTGCGAGGAAGTATCTTGAACTTCCCGAACCTTGATTGATATGATACATCATCACAAAGAAACGGGTACGCTTCAAATGTAGATTGGCATATACATTAACGATGGGATAAGAACCGATTTCAATTTTGTCTTCGGGATTCTGATTATAGAATTGACCGATGGCAGGAGAATAGTCCGGCGCATAATACTTCGTGAAATAACGCACATCGGCTCCCAGTTCCAGTTGGAGCACTTTCTTGGCAAGTCCTGTTTTGATATATAGATTGCCATACATGGATAGCTCCGGCAAAGGTAGTATATCTTGTTTGCTCGATTTCTGATAAGCTACTTCACCGTCCAGATGAAGGATACCGAATTTTAATTTTTGCTGCAGAACGGCACTTAATACTTGAATATTTCCGGTGTATTGCTCTACGGCGGCATTATTCTTAAAAGAAAGAATCTTGCCTTCATTGTCTTTTACGGGGACACTGGTATTGGCAAGGTAGGTGTAGTTCTTGATATTTTCTACACCGGCACGCAAAGTTGTTCCCCATTTATCGAAACTTAGCTTGCCTTCCAGTCGGGTACGCATGATTTTGGACAAGTCATCATTGTTCCACCAATAATGCTTAGAATGGAAGTGTCTGAAATAGAAGACCGGATTCTGGTTTTTGATAAATGCATTGGCTTCCAACCGAATGGTATCGCCAAATAGAGGTATATTTAAATCTCCATTGCCTTCAATATTGAATTGTCCGGCATCCTCACCTGCAATAGCCAGTTCTCCTAAGATGTTATAGTGTAGCAGCTTACCTTGACGTTTGGATAACTCGCCTCCAATGGACAGCACGCTTTCTTTATAATGTCCCAAACGGCGTTCTTTGGGAACATCTGTTGTATCTGTCAATGTAAAGTTGCGGTATTCATAACTCATAAAAGCGGTGAGACCTGCCTTAGCCCATTTGTTAAATCCTTCGTGCAGTGATATGCCGATGGTATTTTTGATGGAAGAGCGTCGGGTTTTATCAATAGAGTCGTTGCCCAAGTAATTGTGCTCAAAATATTTCTGATTCTGTTCGTCATCATAAGAGATGTATTTGCGTCCGTTCAGGTCGACTTGCAAGGTATGGATGAAGCTGGTAACAGGAACGAATTCTTGGATAATTCTTACAGAATCTTTAGTTACGCTGTCTATCTTTTCTTTGTGAAAACCAAGGTTGTAACGCTGAGTCATAAATACGTGATAGCTGGTATTATGATTCCATACTTTGTTCAAGTTGGTGGGGATGTCGTACGATTTGTATTCCTTTTTTCCTTCTGCCATGTCCAAAGGATTGGTGATGTAACGGTCGTCGGCAATACCGCCGTTTTCAGCCATTTTCAGGTTGTCATTGTTGAATATAAAGTGCATGTTGTATTTGTCTCCCCGATAGCTGGCAAACAATCCTCCGTTGAAGAATGCTGTGGATTGGCTGGCATAGAGACCGCGTCCGTAGAGATAATCAATATAAAAACCGACACCGAATCGCTTGTTGGCATTGATGGCAAAGTAGGATTTAAAACGCTCTTCACCGTTACGGCTATCGAAAGTTTTATAATAGCTCAGGTTGGTAAAGGGAGAAAGCGTGTTGGTAAATATGATATCTTCCGGGCGGAGTACGGTAAGGTCGTATGGATCGGTAAAAAAGAACTGACTGGCATCCCGACGGTCGAAAAAAAGACGCGAAAGGCGGGGAGAGCCTAAGTTGCCCAAGTAGTTATATTGTCCGGTCATACCTCCGGTGTCGTTTGTGTTCTGGAAAGCGTGTGTAAGGGTATCTACCGGTACGAAGGTCACATTACCGAACCGGCTGTCTATTTTCCATGAATAAAGCCCGATGGGAATTGTGTTTGCATCGATCACGGCAGTTGTATCTATAGGGTTACCATTACGATCACGCTGCCCCATGCTTAATCCGCTGGCAGAAGAACCGAAGTTATTATTCAGTGTATTTTGTGCCTGCAACATCACTTGGCTGCACAGAAACATTAATAGAATGAGTGAGAATATTCTTTTCATAACGCCCGCAAAGATACAATATAAAAATAAAAGGAAGCACTTTTCCACTGTGGAAAGTTCTTCCTTTTATTATTCGTTTAGAGTTATTTTAACTTACTGAGGCTTAATAATCTCCATTCCGATGTGAATTGCTTCTTCGTTTACGGGGATAAGGTGGTGGTGGCGCTCGGGCAATGTCTTGCGTAACGCTTTCAGTACACTTTCAATAGCTACCACCGGACGCAGTTTCAATAATCCTCCCAAAACAATCATATTGAATGTTTTGGCAATGCCGCGTTCATTGGCTGCATCCATAGCGTCGATGCGGTAAATCTGAATGTCTTTACGGGTTGGGGGCTCGATAATACCATACCCGTCGTAAATCAGGATACCTCCCGGTTTTACTTTGTTTTCAAACTTAGCCAATGAAGGCTGATTCAGTATGATGGCTGTATCATATTGGCTGAGAATGGGAGAGGAGATGCGTTCATCGCTGACGATAACTGTAACGTTGGCGGTTCCTCCTCGTTGTTCGGGACCGTATGCCGGCATCCAGGTTACCTCCTTGTTTTCCATCAGTCCTGAGTAAGCCAATATCTTACCCATTGACAATACGCCCTGACCGCCAAATCCTGCTATAATTATTTCCTGTTTCATCACTTTTGTTTTTTTATTCTTTATCTTTCAAATCGCCCAACGGATAGAAGGGGAACATGTGTTCCACCATCCAGTCATTGGATGCTTGTGGTGTCATCTTCCAGCCTGAGTTACAGGTGGAAACGATTTCTACCAGATTGGAACCTTTTCCGTTCATCGAGTTCTCGAAAGCTTTGCGGATGGCTTTCTTTGCCTTGCGGATAGCGGCAACTGTATGAACAGCCTGACGGGTGACGTATGCTGTACCCTCCAGTGTGGCGGCTATTTCGGTCATTTTCAATGGATAACCGTGGATGGTTACGTCGCGACCGTAAGGACAGGTTGCGGTTTTCATGCCGATTAGTGTGGTCGGAGCCATTTGACCGCCGGTCATACCGTAAATAGCGTTATTGATAAAGATAATGGTAATGTTTTCGCCTCTGTTTAGCGCGTGGATGGTTTCGGCTGTACCGATACATGCCAGGTCGCCGTCACCCTGATAAGTAAATACCAGACGGTCGGGCCATAAACGCTTCACGGCAGTAGCAACGGCAGGTGCACGTCCGTGAGCAGCTTCCTGCCAGTCAATGTCCAGATAGTTATATGCAAATACGGCACATCCCACCGGTGATATGCCGACGGTCTTGTCCTCCATACCCATTTCTTCGATTACTTCGGCTATCAGCTTATGAACCACACCGTGGCTGCATCCGGGACAGTAGTGCATCGGATTGTCGTTCATTAGCGTTGGTTTTTTATAAACCAGGTTTTCGGGTTTTATGATTTCTTCTCTTGTCATATTTTCTCCTCCTATCGCTTAACACATGAACCGTAAAAAGAACTCTATCAGCTTGGTAAAGATAGCTGCGGCACAAACATAAATGAATACTTTAAAGTCACTGACAAAGAAGTAAGTAAGAACAGCTGCCAGTGCCAATACCATGAATATGATATTCAATATGTTTCTAATCAGATTCGTGTTCATACGTTTATTATTTAATAATTTTTTCTTTGAGCGCAGTAACTACTTCATCCGGGTCGGGAACGATACCTCCCAAGCGTCCGAAGTATTCGACGGGCACTTTACATTCTACTGCCAGACGAACATCTTCCACCATTTGTCCGGCATTCAGTTCCACGGTGAGGATACCTTTTACTTGGCGGCTGCGTTCGGCGATTGCTTTAGATGGGAACGGCCACAATGTAATAGGACGGAGCAAACCTACTTTGATACCTTCTGCGCGTGCTTCCTCCATTGCTTTTTGAGCAATGCGGGCACATGAGCCAAAAGCCACAATCAGATACTCGGCATCATCGCAATGAATTTCTTCATAGCGTACTTCTTTTTCTTCTATTTCAGCATATTTTTGTTGGAGATGGATATTGCGTTTTTCCATTTCGGCAGGATCCAATTCCAGTGAAGTTACAATGTTGGGACCTCGGTGTTTGAGCTTGCCGAAGGTTGCCCATGGGCAACGTGCCATAACTTCTTCGTTGGTGAGGCGCGGACGCTGTTCGGGTAATACCACTTTTTCCATCATTTGTCCGATAACACCATCTGCCAAAATGATGGCAGGGTTGCGGTATTTGAATGCCAAATCGAAGGCCAGACCTACGAAATCAGCCATTTCCTGTACTGATGCCGGTGCGAGAGCTATCAGGCGATAGTCACCGTGTCCTCCTCCTTTTACTGTCTGGAAGTAGTCTGCCTGGCTGGGCTGGATGGTTCCCAAGCCGGGACCTCCACGCATGACATTCACAATTAAACAAGGGAGTTCGGCTCCTGCAATGTACGAAATGCCTTCTTGTTTCAAGCTCACACCGGGGCTTGAAGAAGAGGTCATTACCATTTTTCCGCTGGCTGCACCTCCGTATACCATATTGATAGCTGCTACTTCGCTTTCGGCCTGAAGCACTACCATACCGGTAGTTTCCCAAGGTTTTTCGTCGGCAAGAGTTTCCAATATTTCCGATTGGGGGGTGATGGGATAGCCGAAATAGCCGTCCACTCCGAAGCGGATGGCGGCATGGGCTATGGCTTCATTTCCCTTCATTAAAACGACTTCTTCTGCCATATGTTTCTTTATTTTATTGTTGTTTTACTTTATATACACTGATGCATCCGTCGGGACACACTGTAGCACAAGACGCACAGCCGTTGCAAGTATCTTCTAATACTTGTTGGGCAAACGTATATCCTTTTTTATTCACTTCTTTGGCGGTGAGCGATATTACATGTAGCGGACATGCCACTACGCAGAGATTGCAGCCTTTGCAACGTTCTGTGTCGACTACAATTGCACCTTTAATTTTTGCCATAGGGTTAGTTATTATTGATTATACATGTCTTTATTATAGAAATTAAGAATATCCATCAGCATGGTGTGTGCCTGGACTGCCGGACTTTCAGGGTTTCGTTCGATGGCTTCCAGATAGTTATTCAGAGCTTGTTGCCAATCACCTTTTTTGCGATAGGCATTGCCCAGCAAATAATAGGCTTCATCTTTGGAACCCTGATGGTTTCCGATGAAATTAGTTAGCGCGTTAATCGCTGTATCTGTTTCTCCTCGTTCTATAAGTTTCTTTATGTCTGATAATTGCTTTGCCATTGCTTATGGTAATAATCTTGTTGCATACAAAGATACTCTTTATTTGTAATTAACAGGAAGTTTAGAGTAGAAAAAACGAGCTTTCTGCTAAATTCATTTAAAACTTTATGTCCGCGAAACGGGTGGATATGTTATTTTGTTTTTCCTAATGATTTGATTATGATAGAAATAGTTTCAAATGAAACCATTGATCTCCGGTTCTGTTATTTATTCTTAAAGAAAACAATTGTCCCACGGCTATGAAGAGGAGTCTCTCAGAGTCGTGGGACGATGAATCGGTCGGACATGACATATCCGACTGTTTTTATTTCGGTAAACTTTATTTTATGATTTCACCTACATACATATTATATGTTTTCTGTCCATCGTTGTTCGGATTCATTTTTTTCGCTTCTTCACCGGTGATATTCTGTTGCATTAGTTTTTTGCATTTGACCACTACGGATGGCTTGTTGTTTCCTTGCATATAGAAAGAAACTGTATAGCTGTCGCTTTGTGACAAAAGCATATTTCCCATTGTTTTTTGCGTGTCGATGAGACAGAATGCTACGTCTTTGCCGAATAGCTTTCCAAATCCGCCCCAACATTCTTTGCCGATTTCAAATTGTTCGTCGTTGCCTGCGGTGATGGTCATACGGACAGCGGCTTGTATTTGTGCATCAATGTTTTGGGTCGTTGGTGCAGTAGGAGCAACAGGTGCAGTAGGAGCAACAGGTGCGATGGGTGCTGTGGGGGCTACCGGTGCCGTGGGCTGTATATTGGCAGTGTTGGATTGTGTTACGGTTACGCCCGGAGTAGCCACAGTTACAGCCGGAGTCGGAGTAACAGGAGCCGGTTGCAATCCCAAAGCAATCATTCTGTTACCTAATGATGACTGGATAGATTTGAACAGTTCATCTTTCAGGTCAATTGTTTTTCTTCTGAATTTACCGCAGATGGGTGCCAGTTTGGTTTTTGACTTGTTAAGTGCCATATCGTCAGTAATCCATTCTTCGGCAACATATTTTTCACCGCCGTCACGGGCTTCATCGTACCAATAGCGAATACGTGTCATTTCCAAATCGCATTTGCCTGGTTTGCAGGTCATAAGGAGCTGGTAATAAATGCGTGTTCTGTCTAATGACAATGCTGAAGAGGTGAATACCAGATATTCTTCTCCACCGGCTGCTATCGTACCCTCTTCTTTATTGGTATAAAGAACCCGGGCATTAAGTTTGCCTTCGGGCTTGAAGTATGTATTGGCCCAGTCAAGCAATGCATCATACAATTGTTCTTGTGAGAGGGCAGGAACTTGCATTTCTGTAGTAAAAGAAACTTTTCCATCAACAACGGGAATAGCTCCCGCCAAATATTTCTCATCGGTTTGTGCCTTGGCTAATAAAGGCAGACAGATGAGTACTGAAAGTAGAAACTTCTTCATAGTAATAATATTAATTGTTTTTAATAGTAAGCAAAGATAGAAATAAAAAAAAAGAGAAGCTATAAAGCCTCTCTTTTTTTACTTTTATTATTATAGAGTGAAATTTACTTCACAGGTATCTTCTCTATACGTTTTTGATGGCGTCCGCCTTCGAAATCGGTTGAGAAGAATTCGTTCATGATTTTGTCTGCCATTTCATTGTCGATGAAACGTCCCGGCATTACCAGAACATTGGCATCATTGTGTTGGCGTGCAAGATGAGCAATCTCGGGCATCCAGCACAATGCGGCACGAATACCTTGATGCTTGTTCAATGTCATGCTGATACCTTCACCACTACCACAGATAGCAATACCCGGATAACATTCTCCGGCTTCGACTGCCAGTGCCAGCGGGTGTGCAAAATCAGGGTAGTCACAACTGTCTGTGCTGTATGTACCAAAGTCTTCAAACGGATAGTTCTTGGCCTTCAGCCAAGTTTTTACATATTCTTTCAATTCAAATCCGGCGTGGTCGGATGCCAAACCTATTTTTTTCATGCCAGCATTTCTTTTACCTGGTTATACACATTCTGTGCCGTGAAGCCCAGTTTTTCATCCAATACTTTATAAGGAGCAGAGAATCCGAATGATTCTAATCCCCATACTTTACCATTTGCACCAACCAAACCTTGGAGATTGACAGGCAGACCGGCTGTCAGACCGAATACTTTGGCATCGGCAGGGATTACGCTGTTTTGATATTCTTTGCTCTGATTGCGGAACAGACCTTCCGAGGGCACTGAGACAATGCGTACTTTGACACCGTCTTTACGGAGTAGTTCAGCACCTGCCACCAAAGTAGATACTTCGGAACCGGATGCTACGAGAATTACATCGGGGTCAGTATCTGAACCGGCAACAATGTAAGCACCTTTTTCTACTTGACTGTAGTTGTTGCCTGTGGGCAGGTTGTTGATGTTCTGACGTGAGAAGATCAATGCTGTTGGAGTAGAGGTATTTTCCATAGCCAGTTTCCATGCAACGGTTGTTTCTTCTACATCAGCCGGACGGAGTACCAACATGGAGTTATGTCCTTTGTGGTTCTTCAATTTTTCCATTAGGCGGATTTGTGCTTCCTGTTCTACCGGTTCGTGAGTAGGTCCGTCTTCACCTACGCGGAAAGCATCGTGTGACCAGATGAATTTAATGGGGAGTTCCATTAAAGCTGCCATACGAATAGCCGGTTTCATGTAGTCTGAGAAGACAAAGAAAGTAGCACATGCGGCGATGATACCACCATGCAGAACCATACCCAAACAGCAGCATGCCATGGTTAGCTCGGATACGCCTGCTTGTAAGAAAGCACCGCTGAAGTCACCGTAAGTGAATGCATGGGTTTTCTTTAGAAATCCGTCGGTTTTGTCAGAGTTGGATAAGTCGGCAGAAGAAACAATCATATTTTCTACTTCGGTAGCCAATACTCCGAGAACAGTAGCTGATGCGGCGCGGGTAGCGGCATTGGCTTTCTGTTCGATAGCATTCCAATCGATTTGGGGAATTTTTCCGGAGAACCAGAAATCCATTTTAGCTGCCAATTCGGGATTTGCTTTTGTCCATTCGGCCTTGTATGCATATCGTTCGGCAACAATTTTCTTCAATTCTTCTTTGCGTTTGGCATAGAGCTCTTTTACTTCAGTAAAAATCTGGAATGGATTTTCAAGGTCGCCACCCAAATTTTTGATGGTATTGATATATGCCTCACCACCCAAAGGAGCACCGTGAGTACCGCAGTTGCGTTCATAGCTTGAGTTATCCGCTTTACGTGCACCTTTACCCATAACAGTTTTACCGATAATCAACGTCGGTTGTCCGGTTACAGCTTTGGCTTCAGTCAATGCAGCACGGATAGCATCAGGGTCATTGCCGTCAATGGTCATTACTTTCCAGTGCCATGCTTCATATTTTTTAGCAACATCTTCGCTGGTAACAGCATCCGTTTCAGTAGAAAGCTGAATATCGTTTGAATCGTAGAACATAATGAGGTTGTCCAAGCCTAAGTGACCTGCCAAACGACCTGCTCCCTGAGAAATTTCTTCCTGGATGCCACCATCGGAGATGTAAGCATATATAGTCTGATTCATCACGTCTCCCAAACGGGCTTTCAAGAACTTGGCTGCGATGGCTGCACCTACCGCAAATGTATGTCCTTGTCCCAAAGGGCCGGATGTATTCTCAATACCACGCATAATATTCACTTCGGGATGTCCCGGAGTGGGGCTTCCCCATTGGCGGAATTCTTTTAGTTCATCTATGGTGAACTTGCCACTCATAGCTAATACGGAGTAAAGCATCGGTGACATGTGGCCCGGGTCAAGGAAGAAGCGGTCACGACCTTCCCAACACGGATTTTCCGGGTCATATACTAAGAACTCTGAAAAGAGTACGTTTATGAAATCAGCGCCACCCATGGCACCGCCGGGGTGACCGGAGTTGGCTTTCTCTACCATCGCTGCGGCTAAAATACGGATATTATCGGCTGCGCGATTCATTAGTTTCTTATCATTCATAGCGTAAAATGTTATTTATGGTGCAAAGATAATTAAATCTTTGATAATGTCATTCCTAACTCTATGAAGAATATTCTATAGAATATATTTTCATATTTCGGCTTAACAAACTTGTATGGTTTATGGTTTGTTCCTTTATAAAAGTTCCAGCAATTGTTTTTTTACCGTATCTACTCCCGGGAAGCCGGTAAACTTATTTTTGATGCCTCCTTCTTTGTCAATAATCATATAAGTGGGCACTCCCTGAATGCTGAATTGTTTGTTGATGTAAGCCCATTGTGCATTGGTGAGGCGATAATGTTCTCCATGGATGTCTGAAATCATGTTCTCCCATGTTTCTTTTGGTGAGTTCTCACCGGCAATGAATAAATATACTATGTCCTTGTCTGCCAATTCTTCTTTCATTGGTTTCATATCTTTCATTGCTTTTTGGCAGGGGCCGCACCAAGTTGCCCAAAAATCTACCAGTATGACTTTTCCTCTGAATTTGGAAATGATGGAAGCGAATAAATCTTCATTTGCTACTTCGCCGGTTTCGTTGATGGTGAAGCCTGTTTTCTTTTTATTGGCTTCAATCGTTTCTATCAGCTTATTATTCATCGAAGTCAGTTTTTCCAGATAGTAAGGGTTTTCCATCAGGCGAATTTCCTGAAAATCGGTTTCAGTCAACGGACAGAAGTCGGTGATTTTTTCGGCATATTTCATAGCTTTGCGTATATCAAAGAAAAGGCCTTTATCAGCACCCATATAGTTGGTTACTACTTTCATGCCGGCTTCTCGTACTTTCTTGCTGTATTCCATGAACAGCGGGTCATATTTCTTTCTCAAGTCTTGCATCTTTCCGGCTAATGCTTTGGCGCTTTTTCCTGCATCAATACTGTCTTTATATGCTTTGATGACTGCTGCATCTTCGGCTGAAGTCCGGTCTGACGAAATAATATAGCTGAATATGTCTTTCATATTGCCGTCCAAAGGGACACGTATTTCATAGCCTAAATATTTTAGCATTCTGGAATAGCCGTTGCAGTAAAGCATTTCATTGCTGTTCAGTGCTCCTATGGTTCTTATATAGTCATAATAGTTGGTGGGCAGGTCGGGGGCTTTATAGCTTTTGAATGCTTCTCTTTCGGGTAGTCCGCTATAATATATATATGCATTCATCAGATTTGAGTTGATACTGTTGAGTGCTGCGGTACATTGAAATTTATTGTCTATCAGCAATAATTGGCGGGATGCATTATCCAGTTCTTTGGCATTTTGTATGATTGAATTTCTGTTTTGGTATTTGTTCAGGCAATAGGCTTTATATTCTTCTGCCGACATATTATATATTTCTTTTAGAAAATCTTTTCCTTCCCATTCGGTTGCCCATTTGCTGTTCAGGGTTTTGTTGAGTTGCGCCATTGTGCCTGAGAAATATAGTTTCTCTCCTTCCGGTTTGTTCTGTTTCAATAATTTGCTTTGTGAACGGCTGATTTCCCGTAAATTAATGATTATTTTGGTGTCTTCTCCGGGAGTCATAAACAATGTACTGATTTTCTCTCTTCCCATCACTAAATCAAGGCTGGTCGGAGCAGAGAGGTCGATTGCTGTGCAGAAGCTGCCGTCTTCTTTGATTTCTATGGGAATTTCGTTTTCATTACCGGTCAATAACTCACAAAGGTAGGCATTTAGGTTGAGTTGATAGTTATGTTTATAGTCCAAAAGTTTTCCACTCAGTGTAGCCTTGCCCATTGTCAATTGAGGAGCCGGTAATATTTCTACGGCATTTGTTTTTTGTTTTACCTCTTCCGGTAACACTAATTCGGGTAATTTCCCATTTAAAGAAATTCCCCATATTTTGAAGCAGTCTTCGCAGTCACTTTCTATAAAGTCTATCGTTTTTACGGTAGCCGGCAGGGTAGGAAATATCAGACTGAAAGTAGCCTCACCGCTGTCGGGCATCCAAAATTCTTTGTCAAGGGTGATGCCACTGCCCGAACGGATGGGGTATTTTTTACCGTTATCAGCTAACAGATAGCTTTCTCCGCTGATTCTAATCCAATTGTGTGGGCGATAATATGCTTTGATATCCAAAACGGTAGCGGTGTCGGAAAGTGTGATTTGGTTGATCTCCACTGTGGATGTGTTGCGAACAATAAACGGAGGCTGGTTGACTTTACGTTCTTGGGCTTGTATGGAACATAAGGTTCCCAAAGCCAATAATAATGTGCATAAGGTTTTCATAATATAGTTTTGTTTTGGAAAAAAGCCGCCATTGATTTTTGATTGGTCAATGGCGGCTGATTAAGTTTATTTTGACTTTTGTGTTAAGTTCACATATCTGTGAGTTTAGATCAATTTACGAGAACCGTCGCTGATAACTACATCGTAAACTTTCGGACTGCGACCAAATTTTTCTTTGAATCTTTCTTTTGCAGTAGTGATGAATGTTTCATAAAGTTCATTCTTCACTAAGTTGATAGTACATCCGCCGAAGCCACCGCCCATAACACGTGAGCCGGTAACGCCACAATCGAATGCGATATCATTTAAAAAGTCAAGTTCTTCGCAGCTAACTTCATATAATTTGCTCATGCCATTATGTGTTTCATACATTTTCTGGCCGACAGTTTCATAATCACCTCTTTCCAATGCATCACAAACATCAAGTACACGTTGGATTTCTTCGATGACATATTCTGCGCGCATGTAATCTTCTTCGCTGATGTCAGCTTTAGCTTCCTGCAACATTTCCATTGTACAATCACATAAAAACTCTACATGTGGATGTTTCTTTTGAATAGCGGCAACAGCAGCTTCGCAGCTCTGACGACGCTTATTGTATGCAGATGATGCCAACTCGTGCTTAACTACGGAGTCTACCAACACCAAACGATACCCTTCCGGTTTGAATGGGAAATATTGGTATTCCAATGAACGGCAATCCAAACGGATTAAGCTACCTGCTTTACCGAATACAGAAGCAAACTGGTCCATGATACCGCAGTTTACGCCACAATAATTGTGTTCAGTTGCCTGACCTATTTTAGCTAATTCGAATTTATCTATCTTGTTGTCGCCAAACAAATCGTTGATAGCATAAGCATATGTGCTTTCCAGTGCAGCCGATGAAGACATACCGGCACCCAAAGGCACATCACCTGCAAATGCAGTATCAAAGCCTTTTACGTTTACACCGCGCTTAATCATCTCACGGCAAACTCCGAAGATGTATCTTGCCCAGCTGGCTTTTGGAGCATCTTCTTCGTTCAAACCGAATTCTACATAGTCTTTCAGGTCGATAGAGTAAGCGCGTACTTTATCTGTTCCGTTAGGTTTGATTTCAGCAATCATACCTTTATCTACAGCACCCGGAAATACGAAACCACCGTTATAATCGGTGTGCTCACCAATGAGGTTGATACGACCGGGTGAAGCATATACTGAACCTGTTGTGCCATCAAAATGTTTGATGAAGCGACTTCTTACATATTCTATGTCCATGATAATTCTATAATTTAAAGGTTAATATATCGCATTTATTATTATTCTGCTTCTCTTCTTGTAACCTTGCTGCCGATAAGGGCGTAGAACAGCAGGTAGACAGCGCAAGCTACTACACACCAGAAACTCTGAATGTAGCCTACGAGGTCGGCAACTGTAGCTTGGATAAACATCATCACAGCGCAACCGAATACCATTGTCATAAAAATACCGGAAGCGATGGCTGTATATTTGCCAAGACCTTCAACTGCCATATTGAAAATAGCTCCCCACATTACTGAAGTACAAAGACCTACCAGTAGGAATGAGAAGATGCCCAAAGGAATTTCTTCCCAAATAATTTCGAGTGTACCCCAATTCACACCCGGAAAAGCTACCGTGATGGTAGGTGCAAACATACCAAACAAAACGAGGATGATAGTAGCTGATGATACAACGGTAATCATGGTGCGGCTCGATACTTTTTCACCAATACTGGCACCTACGAAACGACCAATCAGCATCATAAACCAATAAACGGCTACAATCATACCTACTGTGCTGGCGGGGAGTCCGTAGTCACTGATGAGGTACTGTTGTACGAAGTTAGGTACACCTACTTCGATACCCATATATACGAAAATACCCAAAGTACCCAATGCAAAATGACGGTAACTCATAGCACCTTTGATAAGGTCTAGCTGTACAGGAGCTTGTTTAGGTTCTTCAATTTTAGTGAATGAAATTACGATGAAAGCCACAACGAAGATAGCAAGTGCAATCATCAAGGCAGGTGTTGCATCGGAAATTTTGGCTTTTGCAGCATCACCGATGAGAGCTCCCATCAGAATATAACAAGCTACAGCTGCGGTAGAGTTGAACACACCGCCAATCTGAATTAGCTGGTTACCGCTGTTACCACCACCTCCGAGAAGGTTCAGCATGGGGTTAACCACGCAGTTAAGGATACACATACACAGACCGGCGATAAAAGCACCAATCAGGTAAACAGCAAATACAAGACCAAGATTATTATCTACATCCATCAGACCGCTGATCCACTGGATAAGGATACCCACACTACCTACGACAAGACCGATAAGGGCGGTTTTTTTATAGCCATACTTAGAGATAAGCATACCGGCGGGAATACCCATTACGAGGTAAGCGATGAAGTTACCATAGTTACCAATCTGTGCAAGCACATTTGAAATTGGTCCTTGGTTTTTGATAATTGTTGCCATGGGTGTACACAGGTTGGTCACGAAGGCAATCATTGCAAAAAGGGCAATCATGATGATGATAGCACCCCATTGTTTTGTTTTTTGAGCCATTGTTAAATCGTTCTTTATGTTTATTTTAAAATTGTTTTGCTTATTTTTCTACGCCGAATTTGTAGATGGTTATCTGTTGGTATACCTCTTCCGGTTTTAATACACAAGAAGGGAAATGACCTTTATTCGGAGTATCAGGGAAATGTTGGGCTTCAAAGCAGATAGCGCTTCTGGCAGGGAAAGTGGCACCGTGAGCGCCTTCAAAGCCATTGTGCCAATTGGCTGTATATACTTGGACACCCGGTTCAGTAGTGTAAACCTCCATGCTGCGTCCGCTTTCAGGTTCAACACATTTAGCAGCAAAGCTAAGGGTTCCTTGTTCGCGTTTATTGAGTACATAGCAATGATCATAGCCGGCACCAAACTCTAGTTGTTCAAATTTGTCATTGATGCGGCTACCCACAGCATGAGGAGTACGAAAATCCATCGGTGTACCTTCTACTTTGGCTATCTCGCCGGTGGGGATAGATACATTATCCATTGGAGTGTAAAAGTCTGCATTAATAGTTACGATGTTGTTTTCAACGCTTGCTGTAGGATTGGCAATACCTGAAAGACTGAAAAAACCGTGGTGAGTGAGATTGACTAATGTTGTTTTATCTGTTACTGCTGAGTAGGTTATGATGAATTCATTTTGATTACTCAGTGTATAAACTACTGTTACATCCAAATTTCCGGGAAAGCCTTCTTCGCCATCAGCCGATAAATAATGTAGCTTCAAACTTTGCGGAGTTACTTGTTCGGCATCCCAAACACGTGCGTGGAAACCGGTTGGTCCACCGTGTAGTGAGTTTGGTCCGTTATTGATTGTCAGTGAGTATTCCTGCCCATCTAAAAGAAATTTTCCGTTTGCGATACGATTACCGTAGCGTCCTATTAACGTGCTCAAAAAAGGTTCATGACTGTTGATTACATGGTCTATACTATCATGTCCTTGGATGACATTAGCAAATTTGCCGTTTTTATCGGGAGCCATTATAGCTAAGACAGCACCACCGTAGTTAGTGACAGCTATTTCAACTCCATTTTCATTCTTTAGTATGAAAAGGTCTGTTTGTTTCCCATCTACTGTTTTTTGAAAGTCGGTCCGTTTCAGACCGCACAAATTCTCATCGGAAGTTGATGTGTTTATCATATTATTGAAAATCTTTTTATAGTAAGTACAAAACTATTGCAAATAAAAAGATTTTCTTCGGTATTCCCAAACTTTTTGTGGAAAAGTGAACTTGCTAAACGTGAAATTTTAATAAATCAGCTACGATAAAGCTGCTTCCGCCGACAAAAATAAAATCTTTTTCACTAGAATGTTGTTTTGCTGCTTCAACTGCTGCTTTAACATTGGGGTAACTCTGACCTTGCAAACCGACTTGTTGTGCTAACGCTTGCAACTCATTTTCCGGCAGGGCGCGTTTTACATCGGCACGGGTAAAATAATAGATGGCATCTTTGGGCATCATGCTAAGCACTCCGCTGATGTCTTTGTCATTCACCATGCCCATTACAATGTGCAGGCGGTCATATTTTTGATGTTTCAGTTGTTCCACAATGTAGGAAATGCCTCCTACATTGTGTCCGGTGTCGCATACCAATGCAGGGTGTTCTTCCAATTTCTGCCAACGTCCCATCAGTCCTGTCAGTTTTGAAACATGGGCAAAGCCTTCGCGCACATTTTCTTCGGTGAGGTGGTAGCCTATCTTTTTTAGTTGGCGAATGGAAGAAAGCAGTGTGTTGGTGTTTTTAAGTTGGCAAAGTCCTCCCAATTCTCCTTTTAGTTCGGCGAAGTCTGTTGTTTGATAAATTCGTTCACCGGTTTCGTTGACAGAAGAACTTTGTAAGAGATGTTCTTCTTCGGCAAATAGGATAGGGGCGTGAACACTCTGTGCACGTTCAATAAATACAGGTTTGGTTTCGGGAGTTGTTTCACCAATAATGATCGGTGTGTTTTCTTTGATAATACCGGCTTTTTCTCCGGCAATTTTTGCCAGCGTATTACCGAGAAACTGTATATGGTCAAAGCTGATATTGGTAATGAGACAGAGATCGGGATGAATAATATTGGTGCAGTCCAAGCGTCCGCCCAGTCCCACTTCAATAATGGCTACATCCACTTGTTGAGTAGCAAAATAATGGAAAGCCATAGCGGTGGTAAGCTCAAAGAAAGAGGGGTGCAGCGGTTCGAAGAAGGTACGGTGCTTTTCAACGAAGTCAATTACGAACTTTTGAGAAACCGGAGTTCCGTTGATGCGGATTCGTTCACGAAAATCAATTAGGTGGGGAGATGTATAGAGGCCTGTTTTATATCCTGCAGATTGTAGAATTGCTGCTAATGTGTGTGAGCATGAACCTTTTCCATTGGTGCCGGCTATATGGATGGTATGGAATTTGCGATGAGGATGTTCGAAATATTCATCTAAAAGATAAGTGTTTTCCAATCCTTCTTTATAGGCATCCTTTCCTATGTGTTGGAAGAGGGGGGCACTATTATATAAATAATCCAGTGTTTCTTCGTAAGTCATAATCGTAAAAGTTATTGTCCGTTGTGATAGTATATGATAAAAATGGGCAGATATAAGAGGTAAAATACACTTTCATCCACTGTAAAGATGAAAACATTTTCTCTATAGTGGATGAAAGTAACTTTTTGGTCATAGCACAACGGCTATGAGGTAGTTAATCAAAGAAGTTTTTAAACTTTTTGAATATCTTTTCCTTGATGCTCAGGTTAGGTTTGAAGTTGTCCGATTCCTGCATCTTCTCCATTATTTGCTTTTCTTCTTTGTTCAGTGTTTCGGGTACGTATACACTGACATTAACCAATAAATCGCCGGTACCTGTACTATATCCATAGCTGTTTACATTTGGCAATCCTTTACCTCGTAATCGTAGCACTTTGCCTGGTTGAGTTCCTGCTTCAATTTTTACTTTTACTTTACTGTCGATAGTCGGAATTTCTACAGTTCCACCCAATGCAGCTGTAGGAATACTCAATAGAAGGTTGTATATCAAATCATTTTCATCACGAATCAGGTCGGGATGTGATTCTTCTTCAATGACAACAAGTAAGTCACCCGGTACTCCGTTGTGCTTTCCGGCGTTACCTTTTCCGTTTACTGTCAGTTGCATACCTTCGGCTACTCCGGCAGGAATTTTAACTTCCACCACTTCTTCGCCATATACGATGCCTTCACCCGAACAAACCTTGCATTTGTTTTTGATGATTTTACCTTCACCGTTACATTGGGGGCATACACTTTGTGATTGCACCATACCGAAGATACTTTGTTGAGTACGTGTCACGCTACCTGTTCCATGACATGTAGGACAAGTTTCCGTACCTCCTTCACCTTCGGCGCCTGAGCCGTGGCAGTGATCACATGCTACATATTTCTTCAGTTTGAATTTTTTTTCTACTCCCGTAGAAATTTCTTTTAAGCTCAGTTTGACCTTAACACGTAAGTCCGAACCACGGAATTTGCGTTGAGAGGCACGTCCGCCTCCACCGAAACCACTGAATCCTCCGAAACCTCCACTACGTCCTCCGAATATATCGCCGAACATAGAGAAAATATCGTCCATAGACATACCTTGTCCGAATCCTTCAAAACCGCCACCGGCAGCTCCACTCATACCGGCGTGCCCGAACTGGTCGTAGCGGGCACGTTTGTCGGGATTGCTTAGCACATCGTATGCTTCGGCTGCTTCTTTGAATTTCTCTTCAGCTTCTTTATCTCCCGGATTTTTATCAGGATGATATTGTATCGCTTTCTTGCGGTATGCTTTCTTTATAACATCAATAGTGGCTGTCTTGTCCACTTCCAGCACTTCGTAATAGTCTCTTTTTGCCATGTTGTTTTATGATACTATTTTATTGAGCCACTACAACTTTGGCGTGGCGGATTACTTTATCATTCAGCTTATAGCCTGTTTGAACACAGTCCAGAATTTTTCCTTTTTGTTCTTCAGATGGTGCGGGAACCAATGCAATGGCTTCATGGTAATCGGTATCAAAATCTTTGCCGTCAGTTTCTATCTTCTGAAGTCCTTCCTGATTTAATACCTTTAAGAATTTGTTATAAATCAGTTCGATACCTTCGCGCATTGCTTTTACATCGTCCGAGGTCTCTGAAATATTCAAAGCGCGTTCCAAATCATCTAGAATAGGCAGGATGGCAGAGATTGTTTTTTCACCACCGTTTTTAATTAACTCTGCTTTTTCCTTCATGGTACGCTTGCGGTAATTATCGAACTCGGCAGAAAGACGTAAATACTTATCATGTTGTTCTTCTATGGTCTTTTGAGCGTCTGCCAAATCCTTATTTACCTTTTCTTCAGCAGATAGCTCTTCTGCTGCTTCCTTCTGAGTCTCTTCGTCAAGAGCAGCTTCTTCTGTCTTTTCTTGGTTTTTCAAAACTTCCTCATCCTGAGGTTGGTTTTTCTCTGTTGGGTTCATATTCTTATTAAACTTTTTGTTTTTCTTATTCTTACTCATAATCAGTCAGGGTTTTTAGGTTAATTTATTGCTAACAAATTTCGTGCCTAGTTGTTTCCCTGTCTCAAATATTTTGCAAAAGTAGGGAAAATATGTCACACTGGCATACTTTTCTGAATTAAAATGCCTACCTTTGCACTTTCAAAAATCGAAATAATATATAAACTAAGGTATATAAGGATGATTACAGTTTCAAACTTAGCCATTCAATTTGGTAAAAGAGTATTGTATAATGATGTGAATATGAAGTTCACCAATGGCAATATTTATGGAGTAATCGGTGCAAACGGTGCCGGAAAATCTACTTTTCTGAAAGCAATTTCAGGTGAACTGGAACCGACTAAAGGGTCTGTGACACTGGGGCCGGGGGAACGCCTGTCCGTATTGAGTCAGGACCACTTCAAATTTGATGAATATACTGTAATGGACACGGTTATGATGGGGCATACAGTATTATGGGATATTATGAAGCAGCGCGAAGAACTGTATGCCAAGACCGATTTTACGGATGAGGATGGTTTGAAGGTATCTGAGTTGGAAGAGAAATTTGCTGAATTGGATGGCTGGAATGCCGAAAGCGATGCGGCTATGCTGTTGAGCGGACTTGGTATCAAGGAGGACAAGCATTATATGAAGATGGGTGACTTGAGTGGTAAAGAAAAGGTGCGTGTTATGTTGGCACAGGCTCTTTACGGAAATCCGGATAACTTGTTGCTTGATGAGCCGACCAATGATTTGGATATGGACACAGTGACATGGCTGGAAGAATATTTGTCCAACTTTGAGCATACCGTATTGGTGGTGAGTCATGACCGTCACTTCCTTGACTCTGTTTGTACACATACGGTTGATATTGACTTTGGCAAAGTGAATATGTTTGCCGGTAATTATAGTTTCTGGTACGAGTCCAGTCAGTTGGCACTTCGTCAGCAGCAGAACCAAAAGGCAAAAGCCGAAGAGAAGAAAAAGGAATTGGAAGAGTTTATCCGTCGTTTTAGTGCGAATGTGGCAAAGAGTAAACAGACTACCAGTCGCAAGAAGATGTTGGAGAAACTGAATGTAGAAGAAATTAAACCGTCTTCTCGTAAATATCCGGGTATTATCTTTACTCCCGACCGTGAACCGGGAAACCAAATTCTAGAAGTGTCGGGGTTGCGTGCCGAGACAGAAGATGGAGTGGTCTTGTTTAATGACGTGAACTTTAATGTTGAAAAAGGGGATAAGATTGTATTCTTGAGCCGTGACCCTCGTGCCATGACTGCTCTTTTTGAAATCATTAATGGAAACCGTAAGCCGCAAGCCGGTAAATTCGACTGGGGAGTAACAATAACCACTGCTTATTTGCCGTTGGATAATACTGATTTTTTTGAATGCGATTTAAATCTGGTAGACTGGTTAAGTCAGTTTGGTGAAGGAAACGAAGTCTATATGAAAGGTTTCTTAGGGCGTATGTTGTTCTCGGGTGAAGAAGTGCTGAAAAAAGTGAATGTTCTTTCTGGAGGCGAGAAGATGCGTTGTATGATTGCCCGTATGCAGTTGCGTAATGCCAACTGTCTGATTCTTGATACACCTACCAACCACTTGGACTTGGAGTCTATTCAAGCTTTCAATAATAACTTGAAGAGTTATAAAGGAAATATATTGTTCGCTTCTCATGACCATGAATTTATCGAAACGGTTGCCAACCGTATCATTGAATTAACTCCGAACGGTATTATCGACAAGATGATGGAATATGATGAATACATCACTTCGGATCATATTAAGGAAATGCGTGCACGTATGTATGGAGAATAATATGTCTCCGAGATAATTTTTTTCAAGATAGAGGTATAAAGAAGGTGTGTCGTAATGAGCGAGGATGCTGAAAAAGTGATCTTTTTTAGTATTCAATCCTTTTTTGGCACTATAAAATATTTTGTGTAAATGTGAAATACGGGATTCAGCTTGAGTTCCGTATTTTTTATTTTATAGATTTGCAAAATGAAGAAAATTATGAAAGCAAAGAATCAAGCAGTGCCTGATGAGGTATTAAGCAAGGAGTTCCTTAGCCGGTTTAAGACAGAAGCCGATGTAAGCAATTTCCTGAAGCAACTACATGCTCAGGTATTGGAGAAAATGCTTGAAGGTAAAATGGATGCCCATTTAGGCTATGAAAAGAATTCTGTAGCGAGAAATATACAGGTAATTCTTGTAATGGAAGTTATGCGAAGAAAATTCAAACCGAACATGAAGAAGCTGCCATTTCCATTTCCCGTGACCGTAACGGTCAATTGAGTCGATAGCGGTCCCCAAACATGAGAGCCGTGGTCTTCTATTGAAGAAATAAGAGTTTCACCATCAGGCGCAAGATGAATTTCCTATTGTTTATTTTCTGTGTCATATATCAAATCTCCTTTTGCATTTTCACATTCAAAGGAAGGATATGGACAAATTACCATATCTTTGTCGTCATTACTGCACCCATATATGACAATGGACGGACATAACACAAATAAATAATTTAAAAATGTCTTCATGAGAACAGTATTTAAGAAGTTAACAATAGATTCCTTATATTTCATAAATGCAGAAAGATGTCAAATACTACATAATGTCGTGCAGAAAGGATAGCCACGCCATCGGATATCCATATATATGTATAGGCTTACGCGTACGTACGCGTGACCCGATGCGTACGTACGTGTAGCCCAACGCGAATATACGCGTGACCCGATGCGTATATACGCGTTGCCAAAAGGCCTTGAGGTTTTAAGCAAAGCTCGGCATCTTTTTGTGTAAGGGTAGATTGCATCACTCCCCCCTCACCAAGTCAGTTATTCTCGTTCTCCGTTCATCCTTACATTTTAATCAAAACATTTAGATAATCAGATGGTTAAGAATACAAGGGTACCCTTTCATTCTCCTTTCAGCCAGGCTTATCACGTCCTTTCAAATCTGCCTTCAGTATTTGTGTCACGCCCCCAAAAGTATTACGAATGAAAGGAGGCTGAAAGGAGACTGAGGGGACAATGTAGGGTCCCTATTCACTACCGGCCCCCCCCCCCATCAACAGGACGTTTCAACGGATAATGAAAGGATGACGAGAGAAACCGATTTCCGACTGTAGAGCGGAATAATAGTGATAATCATTTCTTCAGATTTCCACATTTCTCTTCTATCAATAGACTATGTTTATCGATTAGGCTATTGATACTATCGTTAGGAAGTTTGAAGAATGTAGAGTCAATGCCATACAGCTGGGTAAACACACATCTGCAATACTTTTTGGCCTGTATTGTATCGACTCCGCTTTCTGCCATGACCTTGGCGAATGACGCAACATTCTTATCTAAGAATTTCTCAAAAAGGACAGCATTACTTTCCTTCTTACTCTGACATCCACATACAAACGAAGCCAGAACCAAGCATATCAACCATGTCTTTTTCATAATTTATCCGATTTTATTCATATTCATGCCAAGAGAAAAGCCAGTACCACCATCATCCCAAATACAACCAGAGCACCCACATGTACAACTCGGTGGAAGTGGGGAACCACTGCCATAATTCATATTAGGATCAGGGAAAAGTCATCCTTCTGGACCTGTTGTCTCATAAAAGCATGAAGGAGGGAAGAAGCCTGTTCCTTCATTTTTTTATTGTCTTGTCAGACAAACGAATTTTTTCTAAAGTCTTAATCTTTTTCATACAATCTAATATTTAATGGTTCACGATAATTTAAAAAAGTTCTCTTTGGAAGATTAAGTATAGCAGTTTCTAGTTTCTCATATAGCTCATCTCTATTTAATAACATGATATATTTTTTCAATTGCAGACAAATATTTTTCCACAAACATTCATTATCCTAACAGAAGGATATTCATTATTTAAATATGATATATGTTCATTTTTCCTCATAATAAAATAATCTAGATACTCTATTAATTCATCTATAAAGTCACCTTAATTTAAATGAGGAGGATTTATTTTTCCCATATTAGTTTAAGATGTTGCAATCTTATAAAAAAAAACAATACAAGCAAGAAAAACAGAATTTATTTGTCCAAATTATCACATTTTCATCTTACATCAGCACAATCTAGAGCATGACATGACCGCTTTTCGCTAAAAGCCCAATTTTCCGGATAACCTCACCCCTACGGTTAACAAAATGACAGGACTACTTTTTAACTAAAGAGTCCGATAAGGATTTCGTTAAAAAGGATTTATCTAAAAGAATTGATTTGAATTATGTTTCATTTGTGGAATGTGATTATTCTTATGCTGAATTAATGGAATTGGATAAATGGTTATTTGATTTCTTTACGAAAAATGAGAATAAGTCGTTTTTGAATACTTTGCATGTTGATGGGTGGAATATAAATAAGAATAAAAATAAAATCATTATTAAATTAAATGATTGTAGTAGTTTTTACATTAATGGATTTAAGAATAAAGTAATAGATACTCCAATGATAGGTTTTGAAAAATCTAGAGGAAGATTGAAGTAACATTATACTCCGGGAAGTGTTTCCGTTGATAATCACAGGGGAACTTCTGCAAGTTTAGGCTATAGGATAAAGTCAAAACATTGACAATGCTATCATTTAGTTCTGCCATTCTGAGCTTTGCGAAGAATCTGTTAACATAAAGTAGATGTAAACACTTCCTTCACTACGCTCAGGATGACAAAATGATAAGACTACCGAGCCATTGGGAATAACCCTTCTGCGCATATGTTTTTTGTGCAGGAAGGATAAGTTACGTATGGCATCAGAACTTAAAAAGTCCACTTCTTCCACGCCATTCATTTCCACCACCACGGTATGGGGCGGATAGTATAAGTATGGCTGCTGCCATCGGCATACTCTTCCAGCTTCCCGTCACCCCATTTGATGAGCCCGGTCAAGTCGCCGGGAGGTATGCATTTGTGATATACCTTCCTCGCTTTTTTATTAGCCTTAAGACTTGTTTTCACTCTTCCATTTTTCGGCATATTCATTCAGGATTCTGCGAATGCTCAGCCCTATTTTGATGTAATCTTTCTCATTAAGATTGGCTAAAGAGACTCGTATGCTCCATTCAGGTCCGTCGAATCCCCCTCCGTTCAGCACTACCAATCCGGTTTCTGTTGCCAGACGAAAGACCACATTTAGTGGATTATATGTTGATTTCAGGTAATGGACGAAATCATCGCCATAGAATTTCTTTGCCCATACCAGCATATCTATTTCCGAATAATATCCGGCACGAAGCGGGTCATCGGGTAAAATAAATCCGGTATTATCCCATAATGCTTTCAGTCTGCTATGAATCAGATTAAGCATGGCATGACGATATTTATCCTCTTTATCAAGCAATGAGAAAGCAGCAAACAATGACATTTGCATTTGTTGTGGAAGTGACAGTCCGGCGGTGTGGTTTAGAGCAACCTGACGGCTGTCGGCCACCATGCGGTCAATGAATTTCATCTTTTCTACATCTGTAGTCAAAGAACCGTATCGTTTGGCAAGTTCACTTTTGCGTTTACGGGGTAAAGCGGCAATCAGCTTGTCGAATACATTATTTTCGTGGATGGCATTGACGGCTATGCGCCATCCCGTAGCTCCGAAATACTTCGAGAATGAATATACGCAGATGGTATTGAACGGTAAATCTGCCAACAGACTTCTAAATCCGGGAACAAAAGTTCCATAGACATCATCTGTTATTATCATCAGGTTTGGATTCCAACGATTTACTACGTCTTTGATGGCATCTACACATTCCTTGTTCAGCTCGTAGCTGGGCGGATTGCTCGGGTTAATTACAAACAGGGCTTTGTACTTCGGGTCACGCAACTTGTTGATATCCTCTACTTTGTATTGCCAGGTGTGCAAGCCGTTTTCGTCTATCGTGTCAGCGCTGATGTTCAGTACGTCATAATCGTAACGAGTCAGTTCGGGTATTTCGATGTATGGAGTAAAGGCAGGAACCATCAAAGCGATGCTGTCTCCGCGGTGCAATAGGAAGTTTTCTTCTAACGAATCGAATACATAGCACATGCCTGCCGTACCGCCTTCGGTGGCAAAAAGGTCAAAGTTGCCTTGAGGGGGACGTCCGTCACACATTTCCCGATTCAGATAGTCGCGTACAAGTATTTCCGTATACTTCAGGATACGGTCAGGCATCGGATATTGGTTGCCTGCCATACTTTCGGCCCACTCATGTACTAAGGAATCAGGATCGACTGCATGTTCCATCAACATATAATTATAAGTACGCTTCAACAGACCGATTCCCGGTTCGCCTTCATGGGTTTTCAGCCACAGCTCAAACCGTTGGGCAATACCTTCTTTCTGAGGAATACCGGCTATTCCTTCAGACATATCCATGACACGTCGAGATTCTGCAATGGCAAAAGATCCCAAAATGAAGAAGGCTTCACGAGCTTCGGTGGCAATCCAGTTGGGGTTTCCTCTGCCGGCATTCAGCATGACGTGTGCCATCTTCTTCACACTTTCATCTGCCATTTCTATCAAACGGTTCTTGAGCTCAAACGGACTGATTTTTTCCAAGTTCTTGTCCATTTTCGCTACGCTGCTCTTATCGCTTAAATATTCCATAATGTTATAAGGTTTAGATGATTACATTAATAAAACAATGACTACTCCCCAAATAATGAGAAGGGTGTTCCCCACGGCGTAGGTCACGGTATAGCCGAGCGATGGGGTCTCACTGCCTACTGCTTCCTGAATAGCTCCCAGTGCAGCAGTGGTAGTTCGCGCTCCGGCTGTGCATCCCAATGCCAGTGCAGGATGGAAGTGAAATACATATCGGGCCAATATCAGTCCTAGCAATAAAGGCAATGAAGTGGCAAGGATGCCGATAATAAAAAGCATCGGTCCTACTTCTTTCAGTCCTTGGATGAAACTGGGACCTGCAGAGATTCCTACGACGGCTATAAACATATTCAATCCTACATTATTCAATACCCATAGAGAGGATTCCGGAATTTGTCCGAATGTGGGGTGTTTACTGCGCAACCATCCGAATACCAGGCCTGCAATCAGTGCTCCTCCACTTGTGCTGAGACTGATGGGAACTCCGCCTATGTGAATGGCCAAGGCGCCGATAACTCCTCCTATTAAGATGCCGATGCCGACAAATACCATATCGGTAGCATTGGTAGGCCGGTCGATATATCCTAATTGCTTAGCAGCTGTTTCTACTTCTTTCTTCAGTCCTACCAATTCTAATGTATCACCTGAATCGACCATGGTTTGGGCAAACACGGGAATATCAATACCCGCACGTTTGATGCGTCTTACACTCACTCCATGCATGAAAGGTTGCTTACGAATGAATTCAAGTTTTTGGTTGGCATATGGTTTCTTATGTATCATGACCGGCAATACCTCTACAGGGAAATCAAGCAACTGGGGATCTATCACTTCTTCGCCAATCCAATCTTCTTCTCCTATGGCAAATTCACGACGTCCACTTAATACTACTTCGTCACCTTTTTGTAATAATTGTCCTGGAAGAATTTCGTTAATAATGGTATGATTATGTCTCATTCTTTCAACAAACAGCCTTTTCCCTTGCGAAATAAAGTAAGATTCGAGTTGCTCTACCGTTTTACCATTTCCAAACCAATTGTTTTCTATGGTATAAGCACGGAATACGACCGGTCGGCGAGCATGTTCGAAGCCGGGCTCATCAGCCTCACTCGTTCCCATTTTTGCTTCCAGTTCTTTACAGGCAGCTTTTACTTTTTCCAGTCCGCCCAACATTTTCGGACCCAAAGAAGAGAGCACCCATGCTGACCCTGCAGTTCCATAGATATAGGTAACAGCATAAGCTACGGGAATAATATTTATCATATTGTTTTTCTGCTCTGTGCTGATGTTTAAGCCATTGATGGTGTCGTCTGCTACTCCGATAACAGCAGAAATGGTTTGTGCACCTGCCAGTAATCCGGCTGCTTCGCCTGCATTATATCCCATTATAAGTGCTAAAATCCAGGTTATAACCAAACAGCCAACGCACATTAAGACGGCAAATCCCACTTGTGGCAAGCCGTCTTTTTTTAATCCACGAAAGAATTGCGGTCCCACTTTGTAACCGATGGCAAATAAAAATAGTAGAAAGAAAACCGATTTGACCGGCTCTTCAATGGTGATGTCGAGTTGACCTACCAGTACTCCGACCAAAAGTACGCTGGTGACGATTCCCAGACTGAATTGTCCTACTTTGATTTTACCAATCCAGAATCCTGCGGCAATAGTGAGAAAAATAGCCAGTTCTGAATGTTGTCTTAATAGATGTATTACCCATTCCATATATTCTTATTTCTTTTATAATTGCAATCTACAACAGAAGGGATAAAAAGAAGTTGAGTTAAAATCATCCAAATTGTGCATAGTTCTAATATTTTTTGTTTTATTTGCACAGATAGGATGATTGAAGTATGAAAATTGAAGCGATTGTAAAATATATTGTAGTGAGCTTCTTACTGTTTGCAAACTTGAGTTGTAAAGAAAATAAAGACGAAACACTTATAGCAAAAGTAACTGACCTGACAGAAGAAGAAGAGGTTATATCGGATATAGAGTATGATGGTGACGGCAGAATAATACGTTATGGTGATACTCCGATAGTGTATGCGGGCGATAAGGTAACCATAGGAAAAATGGATTGCCTTCATTCGGGAAGTAAGCTTTGCTCGGTAACTTTTAAAATGGCTAAAGGCAAGGCGATAGAAAGTCGTACACGTTGTTTGTTGAAAAGAGGTTCGGAAACGTGGGATGTTTTTAAGACTTCGACTTATGAATACGGAGCTGATACATTGTGTATCAAGTCGGACTATTTTGGAGTGGAAGGAAATGATTTCTTAAAACGCGTCTGTACGAAATATATATTTGGTGATGATGGAAAACTGATGGAATCCATTACCTCACATCATGAATTAAATGACAGTACTTATGTGTGTCATAGTTATTATAATTATGATAATCATATTAATTATCGGGCAAATTTGAATATACAGGCTTATGTAATGGATAGTGATGGCTTGGATGGCTTTTTCTATTTTTTACTAAACTTGGGGGATTTCAGGGTAGATACAGTTTTGCCCAATGATATCGGACGTTGTGTAAATCATGGTGCTGAGACTTATAACGTGCATGCTAACTATAGATTGGATGATGAATCTCCGATAAAGATAGAAGTCCTGTATAATTATACAAAACTTCTCTCTCGTATCGAATTGTCTTATAAGTCATTAAAGTAGTTCATCCAATAGAATATAGATATCTTCTTCCGAAAATCCTTTTTCAATAAGGTATTTTTTGTCTTCCAAATAGAAGGTAAGGAACATGTTACGGTCTTCGCACATACTCTGTGCTTTTTGATAATAGTTGATAGCCGTTTCAATATTTCCTAATGTATAGTATAAATGTCCTGCATTCATCCAGTCTTGCATTTTGGGCTTGGTAGCCTGAAGCAGTAGATCATAATATTTACGTGCTTCTTCATATTTGCCGATAACAAATGAACACCAGCCGATAGCACGGCGTGCATTATTGGGATTTTTTTCCATGTATTCCACTTTAAAGAAGTACCCCAAAGCCTCTTCGTATCTTTTCAAGGCTACCAGACATTGACCAATCTGTAAGGACAGGTTTAAATTGTCGGGCTGAACAATTTCTACTTTTTTGAAGTATTGCAATGCCTGTTCAGGCATGCCCAGCTTATGGTAACACAAGGCCAGATGACGGTTAGTCCATAAGGCATCCGGGGCAATGATATCAGCTTGTTTATAATAACTCAACGCTTTATCGTAATTTCCCAATTTCTGGAGGGAATAACCGGCTTTCTGCCATAACTCGGAGTTGGTTTTATTCTCTTCAAGCAGGATGCTGTATAGCTGGAATGCTTCCTCCATATAATCTTTTTGGAAGAAATAATCTGCCAACTTTTTCAGTTCTTCAGGTTGGGTTATTGCTTTTTTAAGGCTGTTATATTTCCACAGTTCAAAGCGGCTTTCGAAAATGTCTTTTTCTTCGGAACGGCGAGACCATAATTTGAAGAAGCGATATAAATCATGAATATACTGGCGACTGATATTCTCTTTTTTCAAGGTGGACTTCGTCATCTTTGTTATCTGTTCCAGCTGTTCTTGCGATACAGAGCTTTGCTCGTTCATCTGATGTATCATCAGCTCTCTTTGTGATTCAGGCATTTGTATCAAGCTGAAACAGAAAGAATATTTATCTGAATTGCAGAAGGAATCGCTATTGAGTATAATGTCCAATAAGGACATTCTCTTTTCTTCATTATCTCCAAATATGGTAACAATATCGGGAAATTGGCGGTCGAAAGGATAGAACCAATGTGACATTTGGCGGAAAAAGGGGAACTGCTTTAGTTGAGAGAATGTGCTCATATAAACATCAGCTCCCTCCATTTGCAATTCGCCCATTTCACGTAATTTGTCAGTAATGCCCGATTTGTCAATCCAGTTTTCCCATTCCGGGTTAAGATCATCGGAGTCTTCTGTTTCATCGAACCCGATTTTGTTGGAGTTCCCAATTCGCGGATTTCTCATCATTTCGGGAATGATTTCTTCCCGCATCTTCCTGTCTATTTTCTGTGTCTCGCGTGAAAGCTGCAATTGAATCTGTATGGTATGCAGGTTCTTAATAAAATCAGCATCTTCATTGAGTAGTGAGAGCTTTGCACGTGCTTCGGAATACATCATGATACGATGTTCATGGAAAAGTGCAGTTATCACTATACCTACGATAGCACGTTGGTTCACCATAGGATCAGGGTGATTATACGCTTCGAGGAGCAGCATATATTTTCGTATATCAAAAATTCTGGATTGGCTCATCGTGACGGCACTGATGAAGACGCAAAGATCATTGACCGGTACCAGAAGTGAATTGAGCAGTGTCTGGGCTTCCTGTGCTTCGGCTTCCGTCCAATATAAAGAAACCCAGGTTCTTTCGAATAACTCGTTGAGTGCTTTTTCATGACGTTCGCGTATTCCTGCCAATTCTGATTTACAGCGATTGGCATCACTGTAAATCAGAGGAGCTGTCGCTGCATCTTCCGTATAGGCTTCCAATTGCATTTGCAGTTCGGAAAGAGTATGCGGTTTAGCGTGCTCATAAGTGCGTATCAAATCATAATATAAAGCAAAAGAAGATGTACTGTTTTTCATGATATGTGTCCGTTCTGCCATTTCGTAAGCCGATCGGAATATTTTATTATACATATCCTTTTGTTTGGGATCTTTTATGCCCTTTGCGTTGTATTGCAACATCAGATCGTATGTCGTTTGCAGTGTTTCTACGTCAGTACGCAGCTGCCAGCTGGAACATTGGCTGGCCATGGCATGGATTTGTACCAATGCTTCTTTCAAACGATGATTTTCGAGTAAATTGAAAACGTATTCTATTTCATTATGCATATTAGCCATAAGTTATATTTCTATTTATGTGTAAAACAACCGGAAGCTCTTTTAAGTTCTCATTTCAGCCAAGTGGCACGTTTCCATATGTATTCCATCGGTCCGTGTGAATGATGGCTCATCCACCAGCGGCAGAATGTAAACTGCAAGATGAAGAATGCGATACCCGCCAGGCAACTGACAGTGATGCCACATTGGTTGTGAAGAGCAAATCCCCAGTTATAGTATAACATAGAACCTACTATGCTTTGAGTAATATAGTTGGTAAGACTCATCTTTCCGTATGGAGTGATTTTCATTAAAAGATAATGCATATTTGTATTATAGAATGCAAAGATAACTCCCGAAACCAATACCAACATGAATGAGAAGTTAGAAAGCGAGGTGATGATAAGTGATAAAGGGGTCAATATTGATTTATTGACAATGAATGCCGGCAACATATTGCCTAATCCGTATAAAGGAAAGAATGCGATAAGTGCACCGGCAAGTATTTTATTCCATACCTTCAAGTTCTCTTTTTGGAATAGTCCGCGTCGTCCGATTAACATACCCAACAAAAACAAAGCTGCCGTTTGGAATACACGTCCGTGATCCCATGCCCAGGCAAGACTGGCTATTTGTCCTTCCCATAAATTCACCCGGACTGTTTCCAAAAACGAACCATGACTTTGTACGGCAAAGGTGGCATCCCAAAAGCTGCGGGTGGGAATGGCCGGAGTAATGAAAGACGGGTCCAGGCAGGCACGTATTACATAGTAAAGTGGCAAAGGCTGTATCAATAGCACGCAAGCGAGAAGGAATACCCATTTGTCTTTCAGACGGCAGGTGAGGGGCAGGATAAAACCTACCAGTGAATAAAGTACCAGCACTTCCGCGGTGAAGAAGCTGGCATTGATATTGCCTATTAAGAATAACAGGATGAGCCGCCAGCAGAAACGTAATCGGAAATCGTTGCCGCGCATGCGCTGATTATCGTTCTGAATAAAAAAACTAAAGCCGAAGAGAAGGGCAAATACGGCATATGCCTTTCCGCCGAACATGAAGAATAATCCATTCCAGATTGCTTTGTCCGTAAAGTTGAGCCAGTCACTCTGCGTGGTTGTATCTGGAAATGAATAGAAATTAAAATGCTCAATGGAGTGCAGAATGATGATTCCCATTACTGCCAATCCGCGTAGCACATCGGCTACATCTACACGTGCGTGTCCTTTAATTGTGCTTATTACTTTTGTTTCCATGATTTAAACATTGAGTCACAAAAGTAAGTAAAATCTTAAATAGTTGGCTATAATTAGAGGAAGTAATAAGAAAATTCTCTAATTTTGTTCCCATCTTAAACGAAGATATGGACATTTCGGAATTACAACGTATATATGCCGGACACCCGAATACTGCGGGATTGGCTGCGTTATTGGAAGATTCCTCGGTGAGGACTATTTTCCTGGGAGGCTTACATGCTTCAGCGACACCTTTATTTATTTCCTCCTTTATCAGAGAAAATAAACAGACGTTTGTTTTTATATTGGGAGATCAGGAAGAGGCAGGTTATTTTTATCATGACTTGACGCAAGTAAATGGAGAAGAGAATATTTTATTCTTTCCTTCTTCATATCGTCGTGCCATCAAATACGGGCAAAAGGATGCGGCAAATGAGATCCTTCGCACGGAAGTATTGAGCCGTTTGCAGAAAGGTGATACTTTGTGTGTTGTAACCTATCCCGATGCTCTTGCCGAAAAGGTTGTTTCACAAGAAGAACTGACTGATAAAACATTGAAGCTGAGTGTAGGTGAACATGTGGATACTGAGTTTATTGCAGAAGTGCTTACCAGCTATGGGTTTGAGCATGTGGATTATGTGTATGAGCCGGGGCAATATGCAGTAAGAGGAAGCATTATCGATGTTTTTTCTTTTGCTTCTGAATATCCTTATCGCATCGATTTCTTTGGTGACGAGGTGGACAGTATCCGCACTTTTGAAGTGGAGAATCAGCTCTCGAAGGAAAAGAAGCAAAGCATAGCCATTGTGCCGGAACTGACAAAGGCGACGGACAGGAACGGTGTTTCTTTTTTTGAGTTTATACCAAAGGATACCGTATTGGCAATGAAAGATTTCCTGTGGGTACGCGAAAGAATCCAATCCGTCAGAGATGAGGCGCTCTCTCCACAGGCTTTGGCTGCTTATGAAGGGGAGAAGACAGAATTGATGAGTTTGGAGACAAAGTTGATTGATGGTTCAGAGTTTGCAGTTCGTGCGTTAGAGTTCAAAAGAATAGAATTTGGGAATAAGCCTACGGGTACTCCGCAGGCCACTTTGCCCTTTGATACAAGTGCGCAACCGATTTTTCACAAGAACTTTGATTTGGTAAGCAGTACGTTTACCGATTATCTGGAACAGGGCTATACATTATATATATGTACGGACAGTGAAAAACAGGCTAAGCGGTTGAAAGATATTTTTGAGGAGCGGGGAGATAAAATAGCATTCACTCCGGTCAATAAGACATTGCACGAAGGATTTAGCGATAATACTCTTCGGAGCTGTTTTTTTACCGACCATCAGATATTCGACCGCTTTCATAAATATAACCTTCGGAGTGACAAGGCCCGTAGCGGCAAAGTGGCACTGACATTAAAAGAGTTGAGCCAATTTGAACCGGGAGATTATGTTGTGCACATTGACCATGGAGTAGGGAAGTTTGCCGGGCTGGTGCGTATCCCCAACGGCGATACCACGCAAGAGGTTATCAAGTTGGTTTATCAAAATGAGGATGTCGTCTTTGTGTCTATTCATTCCTTGCACAAGATTTCCAAGTATAAAGGGAAGGAAGGAGAAACTCCGCGCCTCAATAAACTGGGTACCGGTGCTTGGGAGAAAATGAAGGAACGCACCAAGACCAAGATTAAAGATATTGCCCGTGATTTGATTAAGTTATACTCTCAGCGAAAGCAGGAGAAGGGCTTCAGCTATACTCCCGACAGCTTTTTGCAGCATGAGCTGGAGGCCAGCTTTATTTATGAGGATACTCCTGACCAGCTGAAGACAACTCAGGATGTAAAGGCTGATATGGAAAGCGAACGTCCGATGGACCGTCTGGTGTGCGGGGATGTTGGTTTTGGAAAAACGGAAATAGCAGTGCGTGCTGCTTTTAAGGCTGTGACGGACAACAAACAAGTGGCGGTACTTGTACCGACTACCGTATTGGCTTATCAGCACTTTCAGACTTTCCGTGAACGATTGAAGGATTTTCCGTGTAAAGTGGATTATCTGAGTCGGGCTCGTAGTGCCAAAGACAGTTCCCGCATCGTGAAAGAATTGGGAGAAGGCAAGATTAATATTCTGATTGGTACGCATAAAATTATTGGCAAAAGCATTAAGTTCAAGGATTTGGGGCTACTGATTATAGATGAGGAGCAGAAGTTCGGAGTCAGCGTAAAAGAGAAACTTCGCCAGATAAAAGTCAATGTTGATACTCTGACCATGACGGCTACCCCTATTCCGCGTACTTTGCAGTTTTCACTGATGGGCGCGCGCGACCTTTCTGTGATACAGACTCCTCCCCCCAATCGCTACCCCATCCAGACCGAGGTGCATACATTCAATGAAGAAATTATCACTGAGGCTATCAACTTCGAAATGAGTCGTAACGGTCAGGTATTTTTTGTAAACAATAGGATACAGAACCTGGTGGAGCTGGAAGCAATGATTAAACGAAACATCCCGGACTGCCGTGTTTGCATCGGTCATGGACAGATGGAGCCGGAAAAACTTGAGAAGATTATTTTCGACTTTGTGAACTATGATTATGATGTGCTGCTGGCGACTACCATTATCGAAAGTGGAATTGATATCCCCAATGCCAATACCATTATCATCAATCAGGCGCAGAATTTCGGATTGAGCGATTTGCATCAGATGCGTGGACGTGTGGGACGTAGCAATAAGAAAGCATTTTGCTATTTATTGGCTCCTCCACTCACTTCGTTGACTCCCGAAGCTAAGCGTCGTCTGCAGGCCATAGAGAACTTTAGTGATTTGGGTAGTGGAATCCACATTGCCATGCAGGATCTTGATATCCGTGGAGCAGGTAATATGTTGGGTGCCGAACAAAGTGGTTTCATTGCCGATTTGGGATACGAAACTTATCAGAAGATTTTGGCTGAGGCTGTGAAAGAGCTGAAAGAGGATGAATTTGCAGACCTTTATGCTGAAGAGCTGCAAGCGGCAGGTGAGGAAAAAATAAGTGGTGAAAACTTTGTGGATGAGTGTCAGGTGGAAAGTGATTTGGAATTATTGTTTCCCAATGAATACATTCCCAGCAGCAGCGAACGTATGTTGCTTTATCGTGAGTTGGATGGCTTGGAGCTGGATAAAGATGTGTTGGCATTCAAATCCCGTTTGGAAGACCGTTTCGGGAAAGTTCCGCGCGAAGGTCAGGAACTGCTTCGCATTGTTCCCTTGCGCCGGATGGCAAAACGCTTGGGTGCAGAGAAAGTTTTCTTGAAAGCCGGACGAATGACGCTGTTCTTTGTGAGTAATCCTGACAGTCCTTACTATCAGAGTGCAGCCTTTGGAAAAGTGATTGATTACATGGGAAAGAATCCCCGTTATTGCAATCTTCGTGAGCAGAATGGTAAACGCAGTATGGTGATAAAGAATGTGGAAACAGTAGAAACAGCGGTCGGCATCTTGCAGGAAATAGTAAGCCTATAATATCGTTTTTCACCGGTATCTTTGGCTTTTCCGAATATTCTCTTTATCTTGCCGATTATTAACGTTGTAAATCATACCTTTAATATGCGGCAGCTCTTTATACTGTTCAGCTTGTGCTTTAGTCTTTCGCTTACTGCGCAAGAGAAAATAACCTTGTTGTTTGTGGGAGACCTGATGCAGCATCAGGCACAAATAGAGGCTGCCCGTGTAGGGACATCCTATGATTATTCGTCTTGTTTCAAGCATGTAAAAGATGAGATAAGTGCGGCAGACTTGGCTGTTGCCAATCTGGAAGTGACATTGGGTGGCAAGCCCTATAGCGGTTATCCGGCGTTTAGTGCTCCCGATGAATATTTGTATGCTGTTAAAGAGGCCGGTTTTGATGTGTTGCTTACAGCGAATAATCATTGTCTTGACCGAAGGAAAAAAGGATTGGAACGCACCATCCTGATGCTGGACTCCTTGCATATTCCACATGCGGGCACTTATGTAAATAAGGGCAAACGGGATGAGGGTTATCCCTTGTTGATAGAAAAGAATCATTTTCGTATTGTTCTGCTCAATTATACTTATGGAACAAACGGCATTGAAGTCACTCCGCCCAATGTGGTGAACTACATTGACCGGGAACAAATTAAGAAAGATATTCTTAAGGCGCGCCGCATGATGCCCGATGTCATTATAGCGTGTATGCATTGGGGGATAGAATATCGTTCGTTGCCTGAGCGTTCGGAACGGGACTTGGCAGATTGGATGATAACTCAGGGGGTAGATCATGTGATAGGTTCTCATCCCCATGTACTTCAACCCATGGAGGTCATACAAGATAAGCATACTCCTGCCAAACATGTCGTTGTGTATTCATTGGGTAATTTTATATCAAACATGTCGAAAGAAGATACGGATGGGGGAGCTATGGTGAAATTGGAATTGCAGCGTATTTTTAGAATAACTCGTTTGATTAACTGTGAATATTCTCTAGTTTGGACTTCACGTCCCAATTTAAGTGGAAAAAAAGGATTTGAGCTTTATCCGGCTTCTTTCCTTGATAAACCGATTAAAAATGAGGAGGTTAGTGCGATGAAACGTTTTCTTATGAGAGCTAGAATATTGTTTGATGCATACAGTAGAGGAATAAAAGAATATTTTTTTGAATAATTTTTCGGCAAAAAGTTTGCAGATATAAAAAAAAGCCTTACCTTTGCATCGCTTTTGAAAGGAAAGCCAATATGGTGGCTGTAGTTCAGTTGGTTAGAGCGTCAGATTGTGGTTCTGAATGTCGTGGGTTCGAGTCCCATCTGCCACCCCGATAGAAGAGGAAGTTCGATAAGAATTTCCTCTTTTTTATTGTAGTAGGGGCTCAGTTTGAAAAGGGCTCTGGGGGGCGGCTCAGTTTGAAAACTTGGGGCAATCCGAAAAGTTGTTTCGGCTTCAAAAGAAAGTTGATAAAAGTTGCTTTCACGCATTGCATGTATTGAATCCTTTTGTTTATCAATGTTTCGGTGTGAAAGGAGACCGATAATGTTCATTTCACACAAAATTCACCCCGTCAGGGAGCATGTTTTACATGTACGTTCGCATGTACCTCCAAAAAGACAAGGACATTTTTTAAAAAGACCAAGAGCTTTCCCAAAAAGACCATAGTCTTTGTAAAAAACTTCAAGACCTTTTTGAAAAAGTTGGAAGAGTTTTCAGAAAACTTCAAAGTCTTTTCGAAAGGTACACTACAGCCTTTTATAATAGCACTCAATTTCCATATATCTTTCATCAACCGTGGATTGGCTTTATTTTAGATTTTAATTTATCGTTGAATCGAAAAAATACATTAATTTTGTTCGTTAAACGCATAATAGCAATAAAACAATGAGCAATATTTTGAAGTTGACCTTAATCTGTAGTTTGATATTCCATGTCTTGATGGGGAAAGCTGCCGGAGTCGGAGAATTAAAACAAATAAAAGAGAACTACAGGCAGATGTTAATACCGTCATCCATAGAGCAGGATTCATTGCTTTCGGATTTGATAAAGATAAAACCGGAAAAGGAGATGTCTGATCAGGCGGTAGTGGAGTTGCACCAACTTTATCCTTTTGATTTGAAAAAAATAGATGGTTATCTGTCATTGATGTCGGCAGACGGTTCGTGGACTGACATTAATTATGCAGATACTAAGCGTTCAGGCTGGGAACCTAAACTCCATGCGGAACGAATATTGGAATTGTCGAAACTGTATTATTCAAAAACTACAGAGTATTATCATTCGGAAAAGGTAAAAGAGGCAATTCATTTAGCTTTGAAATATTGGTTTGATACCAAGCCTCGTTGTCTGAACTGGTGGTATAATCAGATTGGTATTCCTAAAACACTGGGAGCTGCTTTTATTTTATTGGAAGAACAGTTGACAGACCGGGAGCACCGGGCTGCTGTAGCGGTAATGGAGAATGCTAAGTTCGGGATGACGGGACAAAATAAGGTATGGTTGGCCGGAAATGTCTTGATTCGGGTTCTTTTGCAAAATGATGCAGATTTAGTGAAGGCTGCGCGAGATGCTATTGCCTCGGAAATTGTATTGGGTAGAAAGGAAGGGATTAAAGATGATTGGAGCTTTCATCAGCATGGTCCGCAGCAACAATTCGGAAATTACGGATTGTCTTTTGTCACGGGAATGAGTTTCTTCTTTCAGCTGTTCAAAGATACCGATTACGAGTTCACCGGACAGCAGAGGGAAATATTGGTTTCGTTGATTGACAAAGGTTATAGATGGGTGATATGGAACAGATATATGGATGTCAGCTCGTTGGGACGGCAATTCTTTCATAATGCTCAGATACATAAGGCATATAGTTTGGCATTTGCTGCTGAAGATATGGGATTGGCAGGTTTTCCTGCGCATGGTAATACGTTGATAGGTCATAAACATTTTGATGATTCCGATTACACGGTTCATCGTAGCAAAGATTGGATGTCTTCGGTTAAAATGGCTTCTCGCAGGGTGATTGGTACGGAGTTGGTAAATGAGGATAATCTGAAAGGATATTACTTGGGAGACGGAGCAACTTATTATTATGTTCGGGGAGATGAATATCTGGAAGTATTTCCTTTTTGGGACTGGCGGAAGATACCGGGTGTCACTTCGTATGAGGATATTGCACCGATGCCTGATGTCAATGTGACAAGGTCCGGGAATAACAGTGATTTAGTGGGTGGCTTGAGTAATGGAAAAATTGGAATGACAGCCATGGAGTTGAATCGTGACGGACTGGAAGCGCATAAAGTATGGTTATTTGCCGATAAATTTGTTTTCTGTTTGGGGGCCGATATTCATTCAGATACAACTTTGTGTGTAACAACTTCCATAGATCAGCGTTCAAAGAGTGGAGAACTTTATGTTTGGAATAAGAAGAAATGGAGTGCAATTACAGGAGCAGAAGCGTTCCGGCAAAAAGATTTGCGCTTTTTTCATGATGCTGTCGGTTATATTGTTTTGGACGGGGATACATGTGTGGCACAATCGGAAGAACGCGAGGGACGTTGGAGCGATTTTATGGGAATGTATACGCCTGCTACTCTTCATGGAGAAGTGGCAGCATTGCATTTGCGTCATGGTGTGAAACCGTCGGGTGCTTCCTATCAATATATTGTTCTTCCTGCCGCTACAAAGAAGGAGGTGGAAGAGTTTGATCCAAAGATGATTAGAGTTATTAAAAATGATAAGGTTGCTCAAGTTATTTCTTCTCCTTCATGTAGAGAAGGATATTGGATGGCTGTTTATCAATCAGAAAATTTTGATATCGAAGGATTGTTTTTTAAAGCGGTTCTTCCGGGTATTTATTATGTAGAGAAGGGATTGGGAGGTCTGGAAATAAAATTATCATCTCCCTTTAGAATTTCGAAATAAATAAATTGCAATGCAGTTATATAGCCGAAAGGAAAGTATTGAACGGATGAATGACTTGGCCGGCAAGGGTAGGCCGTTTCTTTTTATCATAGACTATAAACAAGAACATTCCTATGTGGAGGAAATCAGTGAGATTGATTCAAGTTTTTGTCAGTATAGTTTTAATGGGATAACCAATGTAGAAAAGAGGTGCGAAGAATATGGCGGAATGTTAATATGGGAGACTGCTCCACCGGCTTTGGAAGAGTATCGCATTGCTTTTGATGTGGTGAAGAATAATATATTGGCAGGTAATAGTTATCTTACTAATCTGACTTGTCAAGTTCCGGTTAAGACTAACTTGACGCTTGAAGCTGTTTTTCGGTATTCCGAGGCAAAGTACAAGTTATGGCTGAAAGATACGTTGGTTTGTTTCTCACCCGAAATCTTTGTCCGCATCGAAGAAGGAAAGATAAAGTCGTTTCCCATGAAGGGTACAATCGATGCTTCACTGCCTGATGCATGTCGGCTTTTGATGGATGACAGGAAGGAAGCGGCCGAGCATGCCACTATTGTAGATTTAATTCGGAATGATTTGAGTATGGTATCGGAACAGGTGACCGTTACCCGTTACCGTTATTGTGATTGTCTTGAAACTAATAAGGGACCGATACTTCAGACAAGTTCTGAAATTTGCGGGGTGTTGCCTGAAGATTATTTGTCACATATCGGAGATATTCTTTTCAGGCTCTTGCCTGCCGGCTCCATAACCGGCGCTCCAAAGCCGAAAACAATGGAAATTATTGCTGAGGCCGAAAACTATGAACGGGGCTTTTATACCGGGGTAATGGGATATTTCGATGGACGGAATTTGGATAGTGCCGTGATGATACGTTTCATAGAACAGGAGAACGGACATCTTTATTTTAAAGCGGGTGGGGGCATTACCGGCAAAAGTGTTTTGGAGAGTGAATACAATGAAATGAAACAGAAAATATATGTACCAATTTATTGAAACCATACGGATAGAGAAAGGAAATGCCTGCAATCTGTTTTATCATAATCGGCGGTTAAATGAGGTCCGTAGGTATTTCCGGCCGGAATGCGCACCCTTGCAGTTGGAAGATTATCTGCACTTGTCTGCTGATATGAATGGTGTGAAATGCAGGGTGATATATACGGAAGAAGGCATAACGGAGGTATCTTATTCTCTTTATGAGATGCGACCTGTCCGGTCTTTGCGTATGGTGTGTTCGGATACTATAGACTATTCTTTCAAGAGCACAGACAGAAGAAAGTTGAATAGTTTGTTTCAGATTCGTCAGGATAAGGATGATATATTAATAGTGAAGAATGGGTTATTGACAGATACTTCAATTGCTAATATTGCTTTATATGACGGGAATGACTGGTATACTCCCTTGCATCCTTTGCTGAAGGGAACCAAGCGGGCGGAATTGCTGGATAAAGGCGTATTGAAAGAAAAAGAAATAAAAAAGGAAGAACTGTCATCTTTTTCGGCGGTAAGATTGTTTAATGCAATGATAGGTTGGGGAGCCATAGAGTTTCCGGTTGCCAATGTGTCTGACTAGATTGTTAATCGCAGGCATTTTTTTGAGAGTTTCTTTTGTTTCCTTAAATAATTTGCTATATTTGCAAAAAAAATATAAATATAGGTAAGGTATGAGATTGCGGACAGTTGCAAAATTAGGTGTAGTGCTTTCTGTTGTATTGTTCTGTATAGCAGTTGGTTTTTATGGATTTACACGATTGAGCATGACCGATAGAGGTCGGGAGTTCAATCTCTTCTCCTTGGTACCTTCAAACAGTATTGGTGTTTTGGAAAGCGATAATATCAATTATTTTTTAAATGATTTTCCACAACTTAATTATAGCAATGAACTGGGAGATTTTCAGTTTCCCGGTTTATTCGATTTTATTCTTGGGGGATTGAATGAGTATGCCACTCAGAAAGCACATGGCCTGAGCAGTCGGATGAGCCGTTTATTGGTAAGTTTTCATGCTCCGGGGTCTCCGCGTGATCAGGTTGTATATTTCCGCATGGGTGCAGGAGACGAAAAGTTACTTGCCGATATGCTGCAAGAGCGTGCTCCGGGTGAGTTTCAGCCGAAGAAAGAAAAATATAGAGGAAAGAATATTTATATTTATCCTTTGAATAATAATGAATTTTTGGCTGTTTATAGTGGGTCAGGTTTCTTTGTCGCGAGTTATCAGAAGCGGTTAATAGAAGAAGTTATAGACGCCAAGGAGGACGAAACGGCATTGAGTGATGATGAGGTATTCTCGAAGGTATTTGAGAAAAAGAAGTCTCATAATTTCCTCACATTATATGGTCGTACGACTTCGATGCCTTTCCTGCAGAATAATAATCGTTGCTGGAGTGAGTTTGATTTTCATATGAATAGTGATGTGGTATATCTTACAGGGGATACTTTTATGCCTGATACTTGCAGCTGTACTTCCGAATTTGTGGCAAAAATGCAGTCAGTGCCCGATGTCAAGGAAGACAGCGTTGTTATTTCGGGCAATAAAGATTCGATGAACGGGTATATGGATGAAGCAATAGAAGAAAACGACGGTAGTGGTCGGACACTGTTTGACGAGTGTGTGGCGAATCTTTCTCGTGACGCTTCTTTCATGTTAGTGGCCGATATGCATAAGGTTTCTGAAAATCCTGAGCGTTTTCGCCCTTATCTGCCGCCGTTTATTTTAGAGAATGCTACTTTATTTCATTCATTTATTCTGTCTACCCAACTGTCAATTTCTGAGGACCGTCTTTCTCATATTATGGTGCTGACGTACAAGGACTAACGTAGCTTATGCTGATGAAAGTGTGGAGCTACTTTTGTCCGAAAGTAGAATAAAGAAATAACCGTTAATACTGCTCCGAATAAATAAGCTATTTTGAAAGTGGCTATTTGTGCGATATATCCGCCTGCCAGCATACCCACTCCTATACCTACATCCCATGAAGTAAGGTAAGTGCTGGTAGCTGTACCTCGTTGGCTGTTGGGAGCCAGATTGACAAACAATGTATTGAATGCCGGAAACATGGTTCCAAAACCGATACCCAGTAATAAAGCTATGAAAAAGAAGAAATAGGTAGTCCACTGTAGGTTGAAGTCGATTAACCACCCACAGGCACTCAGCCCGAAAAAGCAGAAACAAACCAAATAAAGTCCGGCTTCGATAACTTGTGTTATCTTGCCACGGTCAACCAATCGTCCGCTGAATAATCGGCTGGTAGCCATTCCAAAAGCCATAAATGTGAAAAAGAAACCTGTTTCAGCCGTAATTCCTATTTGTTGCGAATACATGGCAATATAGTTGGAGGTCATTCCGTAAGGTACGGACAGTAGTAACAGGCAGATTCCGGCAGGAATGCCTTTCAATAAAATGAATCGGTCGAGCGATATCGGTTCTCTTTTAACAGGTTCTTTAGCTGGTGTTTTCACCAGTGACGCCATGACCAGTCCCAAAGCGCAACTGACCAGTGCACACCAAAATATCACTTCAAAAGAGTATGCATTATGTAGAAATAGTCCTACCATCGGGCCGATGCTCATTGCCGTGTTATTCATCATTCCATAATATCCCAGTCCCTCTCCACGCCGTGAACTGGGCATGATGTCGATGACTACCGTGTTTCCTGCTACCGTGACCGTTCCGAAGGCTAAGCCGTGGAAGATGCGGATAAGTGTGAATAAAGTGAGGGTGCCCGCCAACAGATATCCGCCGAAGGCAGCCGTAAAAAGAAAATAAGCTAATAAATAAAGCGGTTTTCTGGCAAAAGTATCCAGCAGATAGCCCGAAAACGGACGGATACATAAGGCAGCTATTGTGTAACATGAAAGGATAATACCAATGGTTCCTTTTTCGCTGTTAAATATCTCGGCTAAATAGAACGGCAGTACCGGCATTAGTAAATAGAAACCAAAGTAGAGCAGAAAGTTGGCTGCGAGAATTTCTATATAGTTTTTTGTTACTAGCTTATCTTTCATATATTGTCATATAAAGAAACGATTAACAGACAAAAGAATGTTCCGTCTATTAATCGTTTTATGAAATTCAAAACAAAGACTGATTAATTGGCAGCTTCGAACTCTTTTAAGAAACGTGTATCATTTTCAGAGAACAAACGCAGGTCGTTTACGCGATATTTCAGGTTGGTGATACGTTCGATACCCATACCCAATGCATATCCTGAATAAACTTTGCTGTCAATGCCGTTGGCTTCCAGTACATTCGGGTCTACCATACCGCAACCCAAAATTTCTACCCAGCCGGTTCCTTTACAGAACGGACATCCTTTTCCACCGCAGATATTACAGCTGATATCCATTTCCGCACTTGGCTCGGTGAAGGGGAAGTAAGAAGGACGTAAACGGATTTGAGTTTCGGCACCGAACATTTCCTTCGCAAATAAAAGCAATACTTGTTTCAGGTCGGTGAATGACACGTTTTTGTCAATATAGAGAGCTTCTACCTGATGGAAAAACGCATGTGCACGATAGCTGATAGCCTCGTTGCGATATACGCGCCCCGGACAAATAATTCGGATGGGTGGCTGGGTGCTTTCCATTACCCGGCTTTGTACGGATGAAGTATGCGTGCGCAAAATGACATTGCCCTGTACATGCTCAGGGTTGGCTTCAACGAAGAAAGTATCCTGCATATCGCGTGCCGGATGATCTTCGGCAAAGTTCATGGAAGAAAAAACATGCCAGTCATCTTCTATTTCCGGTCCGTCGGCAATACTGAAACCGAGACGGTGGAAAATATCGATAATTTCATTCTTGACAATACTTAACGGATGGCGGGTTCCCAATTCGATAGGATATGCCGTGCGGGTAAGATCCATTTCAGCGGCACCGTTGTCTTGTGTTTCAAAAGCTTCCTTCAATGTGGATATACGTTCCTGAGCCTTGTTTTTCAGCTCATTCAGTTTCATTCCCACTTCCTTCTTTTGGTCGGCAGGTACATTGCGGAAGTCTGCCATCAACTCATTAATTGCTCCTTTTTTACTGAGATATTTAATACGGAGGGCTTCTAATTCCTCTGCATTAGCAGCGTGTAAGCCTTCAATTTCCTGAAGTAATTGTTCTATTTTAGCTAACATACTTTCTTCTTTATTTTTTTAATGACCGCAAAGTTAGCGAATTAAACCGAATATTTTGCTGAAAACTAAAAAAAGAGATACTTTTGCATTGATTTTTTCTAAAAATAGAAAATGAAGAAACTGATTATCGGAGTTTGTCTGCTTGTGCTGATTAGCTCCTGTGGAGGTGGTAAAAAGAAAATAGACCCCTTCGAGATGCTCACTGAAGAGATTGATTCGCTGGCTGCCGTTCCTGATACGGTGGAAGTGATGGAAGTGGTGGAAGAAGAACCGATGGTTCCGGCTACCGCAGATGAAAGTTTTGCCGACTTTATCTACAATTTTGCAATTGACGAAAAGCTGCAAGTGTCGCGTATTGTGTTCCCCTTGCCTTATTATACGATGGATAAGAAGGAACATATCGAAAAGAAAGATTGGAAACACGACCCGTTGTTCAGCCAATTGGATTCTTATACTGTTCTTTTTGACAAGGCGGTGGATATGGAAGCGGAAAAGGATACTACTGCTACCAGCGTGAAGATTGAGTGGATTTATCTGAAGACAAACAAGATTAAGAGATATTATTTTGAACGTTTGAAGGGGTTGTGGAAGTTGGAAGCCATTGATTTTGCAGATATGCCGGAGAATGAGGACAGCAAGGAGAGCTTCTATGAGTTCTATGAACATTTTGCCAATGATTCTCTTTTCCAGCAAACACGCCTTCATAATCCATTGAAGTTTGTTACGGTAGACCCGGACGATGAATTTCAAATAATTGAAACTACCCTTGAAGCAGGACAGTGGTTTGCTTTTCAGCCGGTGCTTCCCCGCGAGTTTCTGACAAATGTAAATTATGGACAGAATGAGAATTCTAAATCGAATACAAAGGTAATTGAGATAAAAGGATTCGGTAATGGATTTAATAATACGCTTTACTTTGAACGGCGCAATGGGTTGTGGAAATTAGTGCAGTTTGAAGATTTAAGCGATTAACCCTGTTAATGACTGATGAAAGAAATAAAGGAGTATTCATTGTTGCCGCATAATACTTTCGGCATGGATGTAAAGGCGTCTGTGTTTGTAGAATATGGGTCGGTTGCTGAATTGAAGGCTATATTATCAAATAAGGATTATTTAAAACCGTCATGGTTGCATATTGGCGGGGGCAGTAATTTGTTGTTTACGGCAGATTATGAAGGAACCGTTCTGCATTCGGCCATTCATGGTTATGAAGTAGTGGATGAGAATGATAAAACTGTCGACATAAGGGTAGGAGCCGGAGAGGTATGGGATGATTTTGTGGCTTTTGCCGTGCGGCACGGATGGTATGGTGCGGAGAATTTATCTTTGATACCGGGAGAAGTGGGTGCTTCGGCTGTGCAAAATATTGGTGCATACGGTGCAGAGGTCAAAGATTTGATTGTTTCGGTAGAAACACTGGAAGTCTCTACGGGGCAGGAACGTGTGTTTGCTAATGATGAGTGTCACTATGCCTATCGTGAGAGTATATTCAAAAAAGAATTGAAAGGAAAATATATCGTTACTCATGTGACTTACCGTCTTGGAAAACATCCGCTTTTTAATCTCGAATATGGTAATGTGAGAGGTGAATTGGAGAAACGCGGATGCGAGATAACATTGGACAATGTGCGTAATACAGTAATTGAGATACGTGAAGCAAAGTTGCCGGACCCGAAGGTGCAAGGCAATGCCGGAAGTTTTTTTATGAATCCTGTTGTATCGCGTCTGCAATTCGAGGCATTGCAAAGAGAATATCCTGAGATACCTCATTATAATATGGGAGAAGATAGGGTTAAGATTCCGGCAGCGTGGATGATTGATCGTTGTGGCTGGAAAGGTAAACAGGTAGGCAATGCAGGTGTTCATTCCAAACAGGCTTTGGTATTGGTAAATTGTGGAGGAGCTACCGGAAGAGAAATCGTAGATTTGTCCCGGCAGATACAAGAGTCTGTCTTTTTGAAATTCGGGATAACTGTTTCTCCTGAAGTGAATTTTATTTAACTGTTATATGAAGATTACAATACTAGGCAGTGGAACATCTACGGGAGTACCCGAAATAGGGTGCAAATGCCCGGTTTGTACCAGCAATGATCCTCGGGATAACCGTTTGCGTTGTTCGGGACTGATAGAAACAGAGGGAGTGCGGATTTTGATGGATTGTGGTCCTGATTTTCGTGAACAGATGATACGTCTGAATGATTTTAAACCCCTTGATGCTGTATTCATCAGTCACGAGCATTATGATCATGTGGGTGGCTTGGATGATTTACGTCCCTTCTGTCGCTTTCGTGATGTGCCGGTTTATGCGGAACGATATACGGCAGAGCGTTTGCGTCAACGTATTCCTTATTGTTTTGCAGAGCATCTTTATCCGGGAGTACCTCGCATCCTGTTGAAGGAGATTGTGCCGGATTCACCTTTTACGGTTGGCAACTCGAAGGAAGCTAAGGTAGAGATTATTCCCGTTCGTGTGATGCATGGCAAACTTCCTATTTTGGGATACCGTATTGGTAATATGGCATGGATTACAGATATGCTGACCATGCCGGAGTCTGAGTATGAGCTTCTGAATGGACTGGATGTACTGGTGATGAATGCTTTGCGTCCCCAATCTCATAGCACACACCAAAATCTACAGGAAGCATTGGACAATGCAAAGCGTATCGGAGCTAAAGAAACTTATTTTATCCACATGAGCCATCACATGGGATTACATTCGGAAGTTGAGAAACTGCTTCCCCCTCATGTGCACTTTGCTTATGACGGAGAAGTAATTTCTGTCGGTTAGACTGTCGGTTTTAATGAATATTGGCAAAGTCCGTTTAGCCCGCATTCTTCACATTTGGGAGTTCTGGCCATGCATACATACCTGCCGTGCAAGATGAGCCAGTGGTGGGCTGTCGGAACGATTTCTTTCGGGATGTATTTCATCAGATATTTTTCGGTGGCCAGCGGAGTAGTACAAGTTTTCGGTACCAAGCCGATGCGGTGGCTTACGCGGAAAACATGAGTATCTACTGCCATTGTTGCTTTATTGAATACCACGCTTTGAATTACATTGGCGGTTTTTCTTCCTACTCCCGGCAATTTTATCAGCTCTTCCAGTGTACCGGGCACTTCACTATGAAAATCTTTAACCAGCATTTGTGCCATGCCGACCAGATGTTTCGCTTTATTGTTAGGATAACTCACACTGCGGATGTATTCATAAATGACTTCCGGCGTAGAGGCTGCCAGGGCTTCCGGTGTAGGGAAATCCCGATAGAGAGGCGGGGTAATCATGTTTACGCGTTTGTCTGTACATTGTGCGCTGAGGATGACTGCTATCAGCAGCTCGAACGGATTGTTATAATGCAGTTCCGTTTCTGCAACAGGCATTGCATTTTGAAAATACGTTATTACCTTATCATATAATTCTTTTTTTCTCATGATTGTCCTTCACTTATTCCCGAGGTCTTTAATTTAAATTAGTTACAAAGATAATACTGTTTCTCAAAAAAGTGCGTATCTTTGCATCCGAATTAGAAAAAATAGACGTATGATGCCGTGAATAGCGGTCGTGTATTCTAGAACACCACGTAAAAAACAGGAAAAATGAAGAATAATAACACTGTATCTGTATCTTTTATGTTGCTTGGCATACTGTTCTGTGTATGTCTCGTTGCAGCAAACTTGTTGGAAACCAAGGTAGTCCGGATTTGGAAAATTACTGCAACTGCCGGGCTTGTCGTATTCCCTATTTCTTATATCATCAATGACTGCATAGCCGAAGTGTGGGGCTTTCGTAAAGCAAGACTGATTATTTGGATGGGTTTTGCCATGAACTTTATGGTTGTCGCGTTGGGGCAACTTGCCATTATGATGCCTGCAGCACCCTTTTGGGAAGGGGAAGAAGGATTTAATTTTGTTTTCGGCATGGCACCGCGTATTGCTGTGGCAAGTTTGACTGCCTTTTTGGTTGGTTCTTTTCTCAATGCTTATGTCATGAGTAAGATGAAACTGGCTTCGGGAGGCAAGAATTTTTCACTTCGTGCCATCACTTCTACATTGGTGGGTGAAAGTGCCGATTCGCTGATTTTCTTTCCGATTGCTTTCGGAGGGTTGATGCCGGTGAGTGAGCTGATTAAAATGATGATTCTTCAAGCTCTTTTAAAAACAGTTTATGAAATCATTATCCTTCCTGTTACCATCCGTGTAGTGAATTATATAAAGAAGGTGGACGGAAGTGATGTTTATGATGAGAATATTTCCTACAATGTATTAAAAATCAAAGAACTATAAATCATGAATAGGAGTGATGCATTGGTTGTGTTCAGCGGTGGGCAGGACTCAACTACTTGTCTGTTTTGGGCAAAGAAACATTTTAGTAAAGTATATGCGTTGAGTTTTGTCTACGGACAAAAACATGTGAAAGAGGTGGAACTGGCACGTTCCATAGCTGCCGGGGCAGGAGTAGAGTTTGAAGCGATGGATGTTTCTTTTATCGGTCATTTGGGTAAGAATTCATTGACGGATACCACTATTGCAATGGACCAGGATAAGCCGGCCGATAGTTTCCCGAATACTTTTGTTCCGGGGCGTAACCTGTTTTTCTTGAGCATTGCAGCTGTTTATGCTCGCGAACATGGCATTAACCATATTGTGACCGGTGTGTCTCAGACTGATTTCAGCGGTTATCCCGATTGTCGGGATACTTTTATCAAGTCATTGAATGTCACACTCAATCTTGCCATGGACGAACAATTTGTTCTCCATACTCCGTTGATGTGGATTGACAAGGCAGAAACATGGGCACTGGCGGATGAACTGGGAGTTCTTGATTTGATTCGCAGGGAAACTTTAACTTGTTATAATGGCATTCAGGGTGATGGATGCGGACATTGTCCGGCGTGCAAACTTCGCCGTGAAGGTTTGGAAAAATATCTGGCAAGTAAGAAGTGATTTACTTGAAACTAAAAAATAATAACTATATGGAAAGAAAAGATGAACTGACAATATTAGGAAAGAAGACGGAATACAAGCAGGATTATGCTCCTGAGGTGCTGGAGTCTTTTGTTAACAAGCACCCCGGGAATGATTATTGGGTGCGTTTCAATTGTCCCGAATTTACCAGTCTTTGCCCCATCACCGGACAGCCGGATTTTGCTGAGATTCGTATTTCTTATCTGCCTGACATGAAGATGGTAGAGAGCAAGAGCCTGAAACTTTACCTGTTCAGCTTTCGCAATCATGGCGATTTTCATGAAGATTGCGTAAATATCATTATGAAGGACTTGATTAAACTGATGGAGCCTAAATATATCGAAGTAACAGGTATCTTTACTCCACGTGGCGGCATCTCTATTTATCCGTATTGCAATTACGGACGTCCGGGAACAAAATATGAAGAATTGGCGCAATATCGTTTGCGTAACCACGATTTATAAACGGCGGGCTTCCACCCAAGGGAAAGATGAACTTAAAGTCGTTCACTCCTTTCGGTGGAAGCAAAATATCTTTAGGATAATTCCAGCCCCAATGCTTCTTTTAATTTTAGCAGATTGGGATTCTTTTTACTCATCATCTGGAAACGTTCTACATGGCTATAGGCACGTATGTTTTCAGTCGGGGCACTTACCCGTATTGTCATCGTTATTTTTCGGTTATGGAGACGTTCCCGCAAGTGGTTTTGAATTGCCTGAACCAACTGCGTCATATATTTTTCTACCATCTCGTTGTCTACCAATACTTCGAAAGTAGTATCATTCAGCAGTTTCGGATGCATATTCATCATACGTGCCGAGTTCGCTTTCTCTTCAACCGGCAGATTAGCTGCAAATTCACGCCAATAATAGTTTAAATCTTTTTCGTTAAAGATATAATCCTCATACGACGCACTGCTTGATGTAGCGGTTGCATGGGCGGCAGAGGTGCTTTTTGCATCTGTTTTCTCAGCTGTTTGTTCATGCAGGGGACGGCGTATGGACATGCCCAACGTACCCGCTTTAAATACTGGAATTTTCTTTTCTTCCTTTGTCGTAGGCAGCGGGTTGGGACGTCCACCCGTATTCATTCCGTTTGTAGAACCTTGTGTTGCAGTCGGTGATGAAGCAGCCGGAGCAACACCGGTCTGTGCAGCGGCAACCGGAGCCTGAGGCTGCGATTGCGTGGCAACTTCAGGAGTTGCTTGCTGTGTAAATATGGGTTTTATTTGATTCTTTTTAGGGCTGCGCCCACCGGCCAAATCGTCAGCGTCGGGCAAGGTCAGTTGCGCACATTGTATCAGTGTCAGCTCTACTAGCAAGCGTTTGTTCTTGCTGGCGCGATAGTTTAAATCGCAGTCGTTGCACAGCTTCATGGCTTTGTACAGGAATTTGGCCTCGCACTTCCGGGCTTGTGCCTGATAACGCTCACGGATACTTGCACCTACCTCCAGCAGTTGTAAAGTTGAGGCATCCTTGCTCACCAATAAATCGCGGAAATGTGAAGAAAGTCCCGTAATAAAGTGGCTGCCGTCAAATCCTTTTTTCAGTACATCATTGAAAAGCAGCATTGCTTCGGGTACCTTGTTTTCAAGTAATAAATCCGTCAATTTAAAGTAGTATTCGTAATCCAATACGTTCAGGTTCTCGATGACACTCTTATAAGTAATGTTTCCTCCTGTGAAGCTTACTACCTGGTCAAAGATGGAAAGCGCGTCACGCATACCTCCATCCGCTTTTTGGGCAATGACGGTCAGCGCTTCGGGTTCGGCATTGATATGTTCCTGCTTTGCCACATATTGCAGGTGCTCTGTGGTATCTTTAATGCCGATGCGGTTGAAATCATAGATTTGGCAACGGCTCAGGATAGTAGGCAATATCTTATGCTTTTCGGTAGTGGCAAGGATGAAAATGGCATGATGAGGAGGCTCTTCCAGGGTCTTCAGAAAAGCATTGAAGGCAGCTTGGGACAGCATGTGTACCTCGTCAATGATATATACTTTATATTTGCCGATTTGCGGCGGGATACGTACTTGCTCTATCAGCGAACGGATGTCTTCTACGGAGTTATTGCTGGCGGCATCCAGCTCATGAATGTTATATGAGCGTTGCTCGTTGAAGGCAAGGCACGATTCACATTGGTTGCACGCCTCTCCGTCAGCAGTGGGAGACAGGCAGTTGATGGTTTTGGCAAAGATACGTGCACAGGTTGTCTTGCCCACACCGCGTGGACCGCAGAACAGGTAGGCATGTGCCAGCTTGCCGGTAGCAATCGCATTTTTCAGGGTAGTGGTCAAAGCACGTTGACCCACAACCGATTCGAATGTAGCGGGACGATATTTTCGTGCCGATACGATATAATTTTCCATAAGCGGAGTTCCTTTACTAAATATGAGTTCTGCAAAAGTACATAAATTATCGGTGTTTTTATGTATGGTTGCCTGAAATATTTCTATCTTTGCGCAAAGGAGAAAAAAGAACGTTAGATATGAGTAAATTGCTGACTATTTGGAACTACATCCGGCACCATAAGTATATGATTACGCTGCTGGTATTTCTTGTGGTTATTGGTTTTTTGGATGAAAACAGTCTGATTCAGCGCGTAAAGCACCGTAATGAAATAAGTACGTTAAATAGTGAAATAGAAAAATACAGAAAGCAATATGAGGAGGATACCGAGAAGCTGAAAGAGTTGACCAGCAATCCCGAGGCTTTGGAGAAAATAGCCCGTGAGAAGTATCTGATGAAGAAACCAAATGAGGATGTTTACGTTTTTGAACAATGAAGAATCTTTATAATATAATATTTATGGCAGGTGCCGGGCTGTTGCTGCTTGGTGCAGTATTGCAAATAACCCGTTGGGATTTTGCTCCTTTTATGTACACAGTGGGTGCGGTGATGTTCGGCTATGTACAGGTGATGGGAAATCGGTATGATGGCAAGAACTTTATCGTCAAGCGATTGAGGAGGCAGCAAATCTTTGGTGCCATTGCGTTGGTTTTTGCGGGAGTACTGATGTTTACGATGAACCGTAATGAGTGGATTGTCTGTCTTTCCATTGCTGCCATACTCGAACTGTATACAGCATTCCGCATTCCGCAGGAACTGGATAAAGAGAACAAGTAGAGCATTCTCATCTTTTGAATAAAATGCCGGTTTTGTTCTATTTTGATTCATCTCCGCACATAAGCCAAGAATGACCGGATGATAAGTCCTTTCATCAGTCGGATTAACTCCTTTTTCCTTTTAGGTTAAGTCTTCGCGTACGGCAAACTTTTATAGTCTTCGGCTGTGGACTGTATAGTCTGCTGCAATGGACTGTACAGTCTGTTACGGTGGACTGTACAGTCTGTTATAACAGACTGTAATAATCTTCCGCTTAAAAGGTCTTAGACAGTGGTAAGAAATAACTTAATCTTCCTTTTGTTTACAGATAAAAAGTAGATGACCGGTCACCCCGTATTGTATAATTTCCGGATTTCGAGGGGAAGGAGGGTAAAAAAAAACTAAACCGGTCTATCCCATCGTCAGCTGTAGGGGCAGGGTTTGCCTGCCCGAAGGCACAAAGCAAACTGTTTTCGGGCGAGCGAACCTCGCCCCTATAAACTAAACGACAGCATTATCCACGTTTTGACAGCCTCTTTTTAGAGACGAGGAAGGGAGTGTGCTAAAATGAAAACAAACTACCACTATTCCACAATAGTCATTTCATCTATCAGATGTTTTGCACCTGCAAACTTATCGATGATAAACAAAGTATATCGGATATCTACGCAAGCGGCACGTTGTAACTGCGGATTGTAGGCGATATCACCTGTCAAACCTTCGTAGTTACGGTCGAATCCGGTACCGATTAATTCGCCTTTACTGTTGAAGACCGGTGAACCGGAGTTACCTCCCGTATTATCGGTGGCTGTGGCAAAGCAGATAGGCATTTCTCCGTTTTTCATGGCATAACGGCCGAAATCCTTGTTGTTATACAATTCTTTCAGTTTTGCCGGCACCACGAACTCGAAATTATCCGGGTCTTCTTTTTCCATTACGCCTTTCAGTGTCGTATAATAACTGTATTCCACTCCGTCCTTCGGGCTGTAAGAGCCGATTTTTCCGTAAGTGAGACGTAATGTAGAGTTGGCATCGGGATAAATGGGCGTGCCTTCATGTTGTTTCAGTTTCATCATACCTTCCACCCATGTCTTGTGTGCAAGGTTGTATGCATCCGTTTCTGCTTTCATAGCCTGGTCGGTCTTTTCATACCCTTCGTCTACAGATTTGGCATATTGCACCATCAAGTCGTTTTCTATGGTTTTGGCATCCGGTTTGGCCATGAACCGGTCAAAGGCTTCACGACTGCGGAAGATAGAAGTATCGAAACAGGCATCTACAAATGCATCGATATCTCCTTTGAACTTCTTGTCTATCACCCGGAATATGCTGATGCGCTGTTCGGCAGGAATCAGTTCGGCATAAGTCTTTAACAGTGCCTTTGAGACTTTGCGGTCTACTTCGGGACTGTAATCTTTATTAAAGAACTTGTCGGCCTGTTTACCCAACCGGCTCAATGCATGATCCAGCGGATTGATTTCTTTGGTAGCGTGGGGCACTTTGTAGCCTTGTTTCAGTGCTTCCAGCACTTGGTCTGTGGAAGGAATTTTATAGAATTCCGTTCCCAGTTTGCAAACTTCATAGATGGCTTGCTGGTGATAAACAGCGTCATGGCGTTTGCTTACGATTTCGCGGATGGCATCAAATGCTTTTTGATAAGTATCTGTTCCCGTTTTGCGGCCGTATGCCAGAAGTTTTTCTTGTTGCTGCTTCTTGGTGTCGAGCACATTGAGGTGAATCAGTCCTTCGTTCATGCCGATGGCATTCTTCCAGTAGTTGGCAGAAGATGCATACTTGCTGGCATACTGGATGCGTACTTTATCACTTTTCAGCATTTCTTCGAGCAGATTGTTGAGGCGTACCGTACGCACTGTCTTACGCATGAAATTGGTAGTCTGCATACGTTCTTCCACCTCATCGGAAATCATATAACGCCAGTTGCGTCCGGGGAATCCCATTACGAAAGTAAAGTCGCCCTCTTTCACACCGCCTAGATTGATCGTAAGGTGTTTCTTCACTTTCAGGGGGATATTATTCTCATTGTATTCGGCCGGTTTGCCATCGGGGGCGGCATATATGCGGAACATGGAGAAGTCACCGCAGTGGCGGGGCCACATCCAGTTGTCTGTGTCGGCTCCAAACTTTCCGATGGAAGAAGGGGGAGCACCCACCATGCGGACATCCTTGTAGATGGTCTTTACAAAAAGATAGTAACGGTTTGCTCCGTAGAAAGGTTTCAACTCCAAGGCCGTGAAGGGAGTGACTTCTATGTTCTCCTGCTTGGCAAAGCGTTCGGCCACTTTGCCAAGGTAAGAAGGAGAGAGGTAGTTCAGGCCTTCCGGGTCCTTGTCCTTAGCCAACTGTTCTTTTACATAAGGAGTGATATCCAGAATTTTGTCGATAAAAGTAACGGTCAGCCCCTCGCAAGGCAATTCCTCCTTGCGGGTCATCGCCCAGAATCCGTCTGTCAGGTAGTCGTGCTCCACCGAACTGTGTTGCTGGATATATCCGTATCCGCAATGGTGATTGGTCAGCACCAGTCCTTCTGCTGAAATAACTTCACCGGTGCATCCTCCGCCGAAATGTACCACGGCATCTTTCAGGCTGATACTGTCGGGGCAATATACTTTGTCAATGCCGATGTCCAGTCCCATGTCGTACATGGTGGCGGCATTTTGTTCTTTCAGGTCTGTCAACATCCACATACCCTCGTCGGCATGGCCGGCAAGGGTGGTGAAGCTGAGAAGTGATAATATGATTGTCTTTTTCATTATTCTACTATTGTCATTTCGTCAATCAGGTGACCGCAACCACCCAGTTTGTCGATAATAAAGAGTACATAGCGGATGTCTACGGCAATACAGCGTTGGAGGTTATTGTCAAAGTTGATATCTCCACTCAGTGATTCCCAGTTGCCGTCAAAGGCAGTACCAATCAGTTCACCGCTGCCGTTGATGACCGGAGAACCTGAGTTACCACCTGTAATGTCATTGGTCGTGAGGAAACAAGCCGGCATCTCACCGTTAGGCAATGCATAACGTCCGAAGTCTTTGGCAGTATAAAGCTCTTTCAGTTTGGCGGGAACTACGAATTCGGGGTTGGTGGGGTCTTCTTTTTCCATTACACCTTTCAATGTCGTATAATACTTGTAGTGTATACCGTCTTTCGGATTATAAGATTTCACGTTACCATAAGTCAGACGAATGGTGAAGTTGGCATCCGGTGCTTTAGGTTCGGGAGAATACATTTCACATAAGCCGCGTACATACGTTTTGTGCAGCAGTTCCAATCCATTGAGTGCAGTTGACAATTCCTTAACCAATTTATCACCCAGTGCATATTTGGATTTGACAAAAGCATACATCGGGTCTTTTTCAAGAGCTTTTACATTGGGCTTGCTGATGAATTTATTGAAATTCTTTTCATTGGAGAAGATGGAATTATCATATAAATTGTCGATATATGCATCATAGTTTCCTTTGAAATCGTTTTGGATTGTCTGGTAGAAAGAAGGCAACGCGTCAGCTTCTACCATTTCGGCATAGAGGGGCAACAGGGCTTTGGCTACTTTGCGGTCTACTTCGTGGTCATAATCCTTGTTGTGAACGGATTCATAAACGCTCTTCATCATATCGGTATATTTTTTGATACCGGCTTTATCTTTGTTCTTTACCGCTACTTTCAGGCTGTCCATTACAATATAAGGAGTACCGAACTCAATGCCGCTTCTCAAAATTTCATTGAAGCAAGTGAATTGATAAAGAACAGGGTTGCTCTTTTCGATAATGGCATCGATTTCTCCTACCACCTTTGCATAGTCGGCCCGATTGTTATCCTTTGCAAACTTGGCAAAGCGGGCTTCCTGAGCCGCTTTCGTTTCCAGTACTTTATTGTCTGCGATAGCTTTGTTCATACCGATGGAATTCTTCCAGTAGTTGCTGCTTCCCGCATATTTGCTGGCATACTGAATGCGCACTTTGTCGCTGGCTGCCATTTCTTTTTTCAGTACATCCTGACGGGTACCGCGAATGCGGATACGGGGCTCATTGCTGGCGGTCATTCGCTGTTTGACTTCGCTTTGAGTCAAGTAGCGGCTGGTGCTTCCGGGGAAGCCCATAATCATGGCATAATCACCTTCTTCGATACCTTTCAGTGAGATAGCCAAATGTTTCTTAGCTTTGAGAGGAACATTGTTTTCATTGTATTCGGCCGGTTCACCGTTAGCGTCTGCATAGATACGGAATACAGAAAAGTCGCAAGTATGACGGGGCCACATCCAGTTATCGGTTTCCCCACCGAATTTACCGATAGATGAAGGAGGTGCGGCAACCATACGTACGTCACTGTATGTTTTTAAATAAATCAGATAAAATTTGTTTCCGGCATAGAAAGGAAGCGCTTGTGCACTGATACCCGGCTTTCCGTTCAGGTCGCTTGCTTTCAGTTCCTCGTTGGCAAATTTATGTAAGAAAGGCTGACCGAATGTTTCTTCTTCCTTCACTTCTCCGGCTTTTACCTTTGCATTTATTTTATCTGTGACATCCACAATACGTTCTACAAATTTGAACTTCAAGCCCGGAGTAGGGAGTTCTTCTTTACGGCTTTTTGCCCAAAAACCATCCGTCAGGTAGTCATGTTCTACTGAACTGTGTTGTTGGATAGAAGCATATCCGCAATGATGATTGGTCAGGATAAGTCCGTCGGGAGAAATAATTTCTCCGGTACATCCTCCGCCAAAGATACCTACTGCATCTTTCAGCGAAACTTTGTTGGGGTGGTAGATGTCGTCGGCATCCAGCTTCAGACCCTGTGCTTTCATGCGGTCTGCCAAGTGCTGTTCCTGCATGAGTTGCAACAACCACATACCTTCGTCTGCCTTTGATGGCAAGAATGCCACGCACATTAATGCGAGCATTAAGAGTTTAAATCTTTTCATGTTGTGTACTAAATGTTATTTCTTTATACTTATATCGGTTACAAAAATAGAAAAAAAACGGCAAGTATCAGTCAAAAAACTCAATCACAGTGATAATCTTATATTAAGTTTTAAATTATAATAAAAAATTTTTGTCAGTGGATTATAGATTGTACCTTTGCTCACCAAAAAGTAGTAAAGGGTGTGTAGATGAGCATGAATAAACTTTTTTTCTCTGTAGTGTCTTTATTGACTTTGACCTCGTGTGCCAGCGAATATAAAATAGAAGGTAGTTCTTCTGTTTCGAGGTTGGATGGAAAGATGCTGTTTATAAAAGTTCCCGATGGTGACCGCATGGTGAAGGTTGATTCTGCCGAGGTTATTCATGGGATATTTAAAATGGAAGGAGTTTTGGATTCGTCCGTTATTGCTTCTTTATATATGGATGATATAAATATCATGCCTTTTGTTATCGAAAAAGGGAAGATAGCCATTAACATAGACAATGCCCGCATCGTGGTAAGCGGAACTCCGCTCAATGACCGTCTTTATGATTTTGTGGGAAAGAAAACTTCGCTTGATGACCGTGCCTACGAGTTAGAGCGTAAGGAAAGCCGTATGATTATGGATGGAAAAGACCCCAATGAGATTCACCATGTTATTATGACAGAACGTGAGAAACTGGCTGCTGAGATGAATGACTTGGCAAAGCAGTTCATTAAAAAGAATTATGATAATGTATTGGGACCGGGGGTATTTATCATGATATGCAGTAACTTTGATTATCCGGTCATGACTCCGATGATTGAGGAAATCGTTAAAGATGCTCCCGACAGCTTCAAAAATAATCCGATGGTGAAGGAGTATATCACGGTAGCTCGTGCCAATATGGAGAAACTGAAGAGTACACAACCTGTTCCCCTCGATTAAAGATTATTGATCGGGGTTGTCCACTTTTCCCTGATATTCTTCCGGCAATGATTTTTCTATTTCTTTGTAAGCTTCTTCCATGGTTGCTTTGATATTGTCTATTCCCTGGCTTTGGGGATATATGGGTTTATGAATGACCAATGTCATCGGATGCCATGAGACGAAACCTCCGGTACGCGGGAGAACATTGAATGAACCGACAATAGTAAGCGGTACGACCGGCAGTTGTAACTCATCCGCCAACTGGAAAGCTCCTTTCTTAAAATATCCCATGTGTCCTGTAAAGGTGCGTGCCCCTTCGGGAAATACGACCAGTGAAGTTCCGTTCTGCAATACATTACGGGCATGTTCGATTGTCTCTTTTACTTTCTTCGGTCCGGATTTATCTACAAAAATGTGACCTGCCGCTTCGCATGCTTTACCAACAAAAGGCATTTTCCGCAGGCTCTTCTTCATCATCCATTTGAAATTGCGGCCCAAAAAGCCGTAAATGAGGAATATATCGAATGACCCCTGATGGTTGGCAACAAAGACATATGAAGTTTTGTCCAGTACTTCGGGATGCCCTACTACTTTTACGGGAATCAGCAATACATAACAGAATAGTTGTGACCAGATTTTTCCGGGGTAATATCCCCAAACATGCGGGTCGCCTATCCATGAACCTACAATAGTGACAAGGGCCGTAAGTATTGTCAATACAAGAAGTATGGGAAGTGCTATAAAAATCTGATATAAAATATAGAGTGCTTTCATTGTTCTCAATTTTTAAATCATACAAAGATAGAAAAAAAAGATAATTTATCAGGCAAACAGTAATAACTTATAATTGGAAAACATTTGATTATTCTTTTTTCAAAGTGATGACTGTTATTTCCGGCCATGCTCCGAGGCGCATGGGGAACATCAGATATCCCAGTCCTACATTGACAAAAAGAGCCTGGTTGCCTTCCCGGTATAATCCGTTGTGTTCGGGGTAAACAAATTTAGCCGGAGAGAATCCGAAGATGCTGAATTGCATTTCGTGGGTATGTCCCGATAGCATTAATTGCACATCACTTTCGGGCAATACTTCGCGGCGCCAGTGTGTCGGGTCATGGCTGAGTAATACTTTAAATATTCCGTCTGTACCCTTTAAGGCTTTGGGAAGATCGCCATAATTGGGAAAAGGAGGATTACCGCTATTTTCTACGCCCACTAAAGCAATGCTGTCATGTCCCCGATGAATGATGGTGTGTTCATTATTCAGCACTTGCCAGCCCATGCGTGCTTCTTTGGCTAATAAGCTGTCGAGATTGGTTTGTTGCTCTGCTTTTGTATTCCATTTGATATAGGGAGAATAGTCATGATTTATCGGGTAAGTCAAGGGCATTACTGCCCCTTTCTCCCCTAAGAACCGTACGTGAGAGTTTCCCCTCATACGGCTCAAGCAACTCAATATTTCTATTTGTTGTTAGAAATCGGCTCATACTTTCAACAGTTTCGTTTATTTCGCTTGTAGCAGTTGTTATGGACAAGTTGCCGTACAATTGAACCACCAACAGATATTTCATTGACGTTCCATGCTTTTGTACAATCTATCTCCTTGCCGCATAACGGACAAGTCCGCTTCTGCTTGTTCCATAAATATAAGAGTGACTTACGTCCTTTGAGAGATTCCAGCATTTGTTGCTCCTTTCGCTGAAAGAAATAATCATCGTATTCCGGGTCGAAAGGGTTTGCCTCCCCCTTGACTTGCTTGTACGGAGTATAATGTATATCCGACAACCTTTTAAGGGTCAGGTAGTTCACTTTCTTGCTTTTTGTTTCATATTTCCATGCAAACGTCCATTTACGCCCCCGAATTTCATGCCAATACTTATCTGCAACCCAAGACTTGCGTTTCTTTGGGTGGCGACGTAAAGCCCATTTCTTTGTGAGGTTGTAAATGTGATTGTCGCAACCGTGAAAAGCATTGGTTGATGCACCATATCGGTAATAGTTTCCCCAACCTGTTATCACAGGATTGAGCATTCGTATCAGCGATTCCTGCTTACACATTTTATGTCCTTTAACGATGTCACTGATTTTTGCCCTAAAGCGTTTCTGTGCATCTTTGGACGGAGATGTGTACAGCCTTTTGCCGAACTTCCTTACATTGAAACCTAAGAAATCAAATCCATCGTATATGTTCGTAATGGTAGTTTTCTCTTCGGATAAGGTAAGACCCCTTTCTTTGAGAAATTCTATCACCATTGGTTTGACCTCGTTTTCCAATAATTCCTTATCTCGACCTGTGATTATAAAGTCGTCCGCATACCTGATAAGATTCACTTTGTAGTGGAATGTCTTATAGTTGATGAAACGTCTTTTGAATCTTTCAGCCAAGAGTGGTTGAAGTCCGTCAAGTGCCATATTTGCAAGTGTCGGTGATATGATACCTCCTTGTGGTGTACCCTCTTCTGTCGGGAACAGTTTACCATTGAATACAGCTCCACATTTCAGCCATTTTCTGAGTATTGTTTTATCCATAGGGATATTTTCAATAAGCCAGTCGTGACTGATGTGGTCGAAGCAACCCTTAATATCTCCCTCCAAAATCCATTCGGGGGAATGCTGGCGATTTAGAACCGTATCAATCTGACGAATTGCGTCCATTGTCCTGCGCTTCTTTCGGAAGCCGTAAGAAAAACGGTCGCCTGTCGTTTCGGCTATCGGTTCCAATGCCATGAGATATAATGCTTGCATCGCCCTGTCTTTCATGGTCGGTATTCCCAACGGTCGGAGTTTACCGTTCTTTTTCTTGATGTGAACCCTACGGAGCGGCTGTGGATGGTAGCCACGACGTCTAAGTTCACCGATTGCTTTGTACTTGCGCTTGGGAGAGTCCCAAAGCTGTTTATCTACTCCAGACGTATTCTTCCCTTTGTTGGAAGTAACCCTCTTTACTGCCAATGCCTTGGCGTAAAAAGAGTGAGTAAGCATCCACTGCAAGGTTTTCACCTTGTTATGTCTGCCTTCTTTCTGAGCCTTTACAATACGCGCTTGTAGCTTTCGGACATAGGTTTCACACTTAGACCAGTTCATACCGTCCCAAGTCAGATTCCTGCTGTCAGCAGGCGCACACGATGTTTTAATCTCGTTCATTTGCTTTCCTCCTTTTGAAAGTTCTAAAAGTTATCTTGTAAAGAGTTACCATATACGGAAGTCTGCCCACTTTCGTGTCGGATGATGTTACCCTCATTAACTCGTGATGTTGGTTCAATCCGTATCCTCCCCATTACAGGGCGGCATTCGCTTTCTCCGTTATCTCATACCTGCACCCCATTCGGCTTGCCTTGCGGTTCGCTTACTCGCATTATTACGAGAGAGATACAGGCTTGCCCTGTTCCACGCAATTGACAAACGGATAGTTTAGGTTCTGCCAAGTCCGCCGGCAGTGCTATGTCCGTGTAACCCCAACATGGGCGAGGGTTATCCGACTGCTTACCTTTTGGTGAGAGCTAAAGTATCTTGCGCTCCTTCAAACCTTACGACGGCTAAAGTCAGTTCACTTACGTTAACCATGCTATCCAGCCTCGCCACTCGACGGTATGATACTAACCGCCCTTGACGTTCCCTCACGGTTCAGTCTTGTCCTTTCGGAAAGTGTACTTTGTCCTATAAGCTTAGCACAACCCATCACTGGAGATGCACCTTATAGTAGGCTACCGCTGACGGAACAGCGGGTTAAATCTTGCAATATACATTGCTGTTTAACAATCAATTACGTGACTTTTCAGGTCACAC